>Ga0265296_1000047_pt1 | contig 286785 bp, 284 predicted proteins | sample MunlanPumphouse1_FD_189073 | JGI IMG/M metagenome (GOLD analysis project Ga0265296, IMG submission 189073) | Groundwater microbial communities from a municipal landfill in Southern Ontario, Canada - Pumphouse #1 | ecosystem: Environmental > Aquatic > Deep subsurface > Groundwater | place...
TAAATGGCGTTTCCTTGACAAGCTCATTGGGAGCAACGATCAGTTTTTGAAAAATAGAGGGAACAACTCCTTTCGCCAGCCCAACCAGAAAATAAATGGCAACTGCTCCCAAAAGTAGAGAGGTCTTCCCCCTTATTCCCCAATACAAACAGGCAAGAGAGGCACAAGCTATTGCCAGGATAGATACCCGAAGAAGCGGAATCATGACATTCACATCGGTAAAGACTGCTCCAAAGACTGGTCCGCTCTGGCTGGTGAGAAGCTTAAACATTGAAAGATAAGTGCCTGCGGCAACCGTTACCAAGAAAAGTGAAAGAAGGGCTCCGATATGAATTCTGGCGGAAGGACTTGTTCCTTTATGCTTGCCTTCTTTTAATACAGGCAGACCTAATTTAGAGAGTTCAGATCCGCCAAGTTTACCTAGTAAGCCTGATATATTCAGGTTGCCCCGCAACATATACACAGCGCCGCAGCCTATAAGGGAGAAAAGAATAAGAGTCCGGATAAGCCCTAATCCTATATTAAAGACCGGAAGGGAGAAAATATAAAAAGATATGTCTTTGCCAAATACAGGATCAGCAATGCCAAATGAACTGCTGTTGATAAACTTAAGCACGTCTTGCCAACTGCTTGCGGCTATCAGTCCGAAAAATAAGGAGACAACGAAACAAATAACGACACCCAACTTTTTCACCACCCGGTTATCAAGGCTTATGGGTTGACCCACTAGGCTTTCTGGAATGTTTGCCAACCAAGGGATTTTAGAGGAGACTGCCACAAGAAAATTGATCAGGAGAAATATTGAGGCAATAATCGAAACGGTCAAACCCAGCACCACTTTTGCACCTAAAGACTTGACAAAAATTTCAGTGTATCCTACCTCTTGAAACCACCACCAGTCAGTGATAAAAGAAACTAGACTTGAGAAGAAGATAATGCAAAGAAAAACTATTCCGATGATAATCCAAGTAAAGAATTTTGCGATGCTATTATTTTACCAGAAAGGTAACTTTATTTTCAACACTCACTTTTCTAATCGTGTAAAATACACTAATAGCTTTATATGGATATATTACATATTCTGGAATCCACTTTCGTAAGTTTTAGCTATTTAATAGTTTTCTTTGCGGCATTTTTTGAAAGTGTAGTTCTTCTTGGTTTTCTTCTACCTGGTGGTTTAATTGTGCTTTTGGGCGGGTATTTTGCCCAACAAAATCAAATATCGGTTGTTTTGGTTACTATTCTAGCGTGGCTTGGTATGTTTCTAGGAGATCTTTTAAATTATTGGCTGGGTAAAAAAGGATTTCATAAGATACTAACCAGAAGTCCCAAGTTCCAAAGTTTATTAAAGAATTATAATTCTGCCGAAAACTTTATCAATAAATATGGTGCCTTGGCCATTTTTTATTCCCACATTTTAGGATATATGCGATCTATTATCTGCTTTTCTGCCGGTGTTATCTCTTTTCCCAGAAGAAAATATATATTTACAGTGCTAACTGCCTCTTTGTTTTGGAGTCTACTTCTTGTCGGTTTGGGCTTTATATTTGGTGAAACTACAGAGAGTCTATCGACCCTAAGTAAAAGAGTAACTGGTGTTGCCTGGTTGGTAATAATAATATTTATTCTTCTAAAAATTATCCAGAAAATGATTCGTCAAGTGTTCTTCCAAATAGAGAAGAAATAGATTTTACTAATTATCAGATTTATTTTAGCTGTTTTTCTCTTCAACATTAGAGGTTCTCTTAAGCCACGGTCTTAATAACTTTGGTTAGAGTAACGTCTAACTGGCTCGGCGGATGGGACTCTTTCACTACCTCCTTCGCCAGGACTACGGCAGGACAAGTCGGAAGACGGCATGACGATTTCCAAACTTTTAAATGGTTGTAAATTATTGAATACCCAGATTCAATTTAGATAACAGAATTCCAAAAATAAAAAAGCCATAAAATCAGCGTCTTAAAAAAGGTGCTTGACGATGAGGTAAGTAATAAATAAGCTTAAGTAGAAAGGAATTACTATAAAAATATGTCACAACAAATTTTTAAACCAATAAAAATAATTGATCCACTAACGGGAAAAGAAAGAGTTGTAAAGGAGGAAGAGCAGGAGGAAATGCTGGAAAAGGGTATTTTAATTGCTCCGGTTAAGAAAAAGAAAGTGAAGGATAAAAATGAGTGAAACTGGGCTTGACTCTTCCTTTTTTGGATCTCCCGATTATGTTCCTGTAAGTAAGGGTATAGATATAAAATCTGCCAGAGCAGAAAGAGGAATATTACCTGATGCCCAAATAAGGTTTGAAAGATTATTGGAAAATAAAGGATGGAGACAAATAAAAGAATTAGAGGGGGGCGGAAAATTGCCGACTTTGGACGAATGGGTGGATCATAGGATAACGAACAGAAGAGGAACAAAATTTTTTCCCTGTTTTGTTGCGGACGAACAGGGGAAGATTTTCTTTCTGAAAACGCAGGTGTCTAAAGATTCTAACACCCTGAGATCTTTAGCTAAGGAAGCAATAATTTTAAAGGGATTTAATGAGATGGGTTATCCGAGTCCGAAGTTTTGTGAATATGAAGAAGGTGACGACGAGACCTTGGCTTTTATAAGACTAGAAGCAATCACTCCGGATCAAGGAAGAGTGGCGGCGGCAGGCGATTGGCAAGAAAAACATGCGAGATCAGCTATAAAACAAATTAAAAAAATGGAAGAAACTGATTTGAGTTTATTGCCCGGGAAGTTAATGGAAATGGAAGCGTTTCAGGTAAGGGTGAGGGTCATTGAAACCATGATAGATTTGGCCAAACGTGCAGGAAAGTATTTACCCGATGAAATTGGAGGCAAGCTGGGTAGATTAAAAGAAATGGGTGGAGAAATTAGAACCGTGTTGGTTCATGGCGATATGACTATGAAAAATATCGTAATTGACAATGAGGGTGGAGTTCTGCCGGTTGATTTTGAATTAGCAAAAAGAGGTTTTTTGGGACAAGATGCGGGAAAGTTATTGTCTGGTTTAAAAGAAAATCAGGCGGTTTTTATGGTGGCTTTAGAAAGTTATGTAGATGACGGGAGCGGTGGCATCGACCAGAATAGGCTTAGGGCATTAATTATCGGAATGGCGACTGAAAATTTAGTTCATCTGGTTTGGAGAGTTGAAAACAGTCAAAAGAATGACGAGACTCTCGCTGAAATAAAAATTTTCGTTGAGAAAATAAAAGATGTATTGAGTATTGAAGAAGAATTTAGGCCAAGAGCGGAGGAAGAAGGAAATTAATTTAAATTTTATTATAGAAAAAAGAGGTCTATTTCCTCTATGGTTTGGTTATACTAAGTTCCTTTTGGCTCCTCGACCCGGATAATACACCCCCGCCAGAGGCGGAGCCGAACAGCGATAAGCACAGTCACAAATCGGTTTCAAGGACCACCAAAAAACCGCCCAAAAGGACGGTTTTCTGTTGAGCTCCCCAAGAAGGACTCCATAGACTCCTTCGATATCTCTCAGAGTTATAACTTCCCGCTCTTTCGGGGACTTTGTCAATCTTAGTGTTAAGCGTCGGGCAGTTTGACTACGCTCACCATTGACTTGCCGAAGTGTTTACACTGAGTGGTTCGACTACACTCACCATTGACTTACCGAAGTGCTCGAAATTTTTCGCGAAGGGGGATGAAGGGGTTAAGCACTTGAAAGTGATAGAGTAGCTATTCCTAAAAGCGTTACCAGTATCCCAATAAGTTGTTGTTTTGTAAGCCGGTCCTTAAAAACAAACCTGGAAAGGATAACATAAAGGATTGGATATGAACCAGCAATTGGAGCAACGATTGAAGTCTGGCCCGTCATTACGGCAAAGTTATAAGAAAATGTCGCCCCTTCCAGAAGAAGAGCGCTTAAAAAAGAAAAAAGGACCATTTTTGGGCCTGGCAGTTTTTCTACTTTAATCTTTTTAAACCACATATACACCAAAATAACCGGTATGCCTAACAAAGCCAAATATGAAGGCCAAAACCAACCAACTTCCCTTACGGGAATTCTTATGAACGTAAAGTAAATTCCCCATAGTGCCATCGCGACTAAACCGTAAGGCACTCCTTTATCAGCAAAAATATTTTTGAGATTTAACGACTTTAACTCGAAGGAAGACAAGAAAAGCCCCACAAAAATTATTACAATAGGAATAATCTGGAAAAAAGACAATTTATCATTAAGAAAAATCACAGAAAGAACTACCGTTAAAGCTGCAAATGCCGAACCAATGGTTCCCACCAAAGAAGCATTTCCCACCCTTATCCCCTCAAGTAGAGCTACCATTGGAATTGGCCCCATCAGATTAAGAGCGATCATTAATAACCACATTTGTAGGCTTATGCTACTGAGCTCACTCCAAAAGAAAGGAACAAACAATGAAGAAATTAAAAAGCAAAATAAATAGAGCCAAAATGCCGAAGAGTAGCCTTTAATCTTTCGTGAGACTAATCCACCAAAAACATCTCCTGACCCCCAACCAATAAACGCAAAAAGAGCAAAAAGTATCGGTTGCATTCTCCTATTTTATCAAAATCTAAAAAAATTCGTAGAATTTGCTCCCTCTAGTGGATCAAAGATACTGAGCCTTTCGGCTTCGCTCAAAATAAACCTGCCGAAGTACAATGTTAGAACCGATGTTACTTATTCTAGATAGCCTCTTTTTCTCAGTTCCCCAATCTTATTCTCAACCGCTTCCTCCAAATCTACCCCGTGCATTTCTGCCAGTGTCGCTAACTGTAAAAATACATCTGCAAATTCTCCAGACAGATTTTCTTTATCTGGCTCTCGTTTTCTTAATCGTTTAAGGTTAACGTCTTTTGCTAATTCTCCTATTTCTTCCACCAGCTGTGTAAAAGCGAGTTGCGGATCTCTTTCTATTCCATATTTGCTGTCTATCTTTTTTACAATATCAGCACATTTTTTTTGAAATTCTTTGATTTCCATATGTTCCATTCTACCAAAAAACACCTCTTTTCCAAAACGATATACAACCTTTACTCAGCTCCCCTAAGGGACTTATTCATCAACCGAGAACTTGAATTTAATTATCCACTGGACGATTTCAAAATCTTAAATTCCAATCTTAATTTACCCGCACCTCACGGCTACGCTTCAATATCAAGTTAAGACTAATGACTATTTACTAAATCGAGTAAGTGTTGATATTGCCAATTATGTTCTTTGGCTATGGCAGAATCATCACCAGAGGAGTTGGTGGCTCTATGGATAGCCTGTAAAGCATAATTTGCAGCACAAATGGAATGAGGCGGGAACATGTGCAGTTGCCACAGCTTGACCTGCAGCACGGGCAGCAGAACGGGCTGAATTGACCTTTCCAACTTCGCGGGCAGCTGCATGAGATGCAAGTGCAGCCTTGCGTATGTCAGCCATCTTAAACACTCCTGTATTTACCCACGCCTGGATTACTTCAATAGCTTGTCGAGGGCGATGGTCTTCTGGATATTTTTCTTCAAAATATGGCAGAACACGCTCGACGCAATCAATTGCCCAGATGGCTAATGTTTTTTGGTCAGTTTTTCTCACAAGCTCTACCATTGACTCGTCTTTGTGTGTAACCGAGAATTTGGATTTTTCCATTAAGAAGATTGTATCATCAAAGGAGCTGTATCAAAATATATCAGCTCGCAGGATGGGTCTCCTTCACTTCCTTCTTCGCCCCGTACCGGACGGTACAGGGCTATGAAGGTCAAGAAAGTTTCCTCCTACGCCCTCCGATTCGGAGGGCTACGGCAGGACAAGCCGGAAGACGGCATGACGATTTTCGAACTTTAAGGAGTGGGTTCTTGTGATTTAGGATTTCGACCAACAAATAGCTCCTTGATGATTTCACTTTGTTTTGAAAAAGAATCCAGTAATTCTTCTAAAATTGATGATTCGGCACTTCCCATATCAGCCCAAAATTCCAAACTACTTTTAATTTTATTCCAAGTACAATCACTGAAAAAGTGAATTGACTTATCACCTTCTTGGTTTTTAATCCCCCAATCGTGATAGATATTCTCGATTTCTATTTTTTGATTATCTTCGAGTGGTTTTGTAAAGTCTAAAGCAAAAAACAATCCATCCCAATCTACCCATTTTCTTTCAAGAATTTTATAAGGATATTTAGAATAGTCTATTCCTGTTTCGCTCATGTTAATGATATTTTACGTCAATTGCACCGATAATCAAACTCTACTCGCCAGATGGGTCTCCTTCTCCTTCGACAGGCTCAGGATTCGGAAGACGACACGACGATTTTCGAACTTTATTAAACGAGTAATACTTAAAGAGGGGAGCTGTTATAGAACTTCGGATGCAAATATAATTGCATATCTGTTCTCGGTTTCGGCAATTTTTACTGATTTAATCGGGAATTTATCTTTTAGACCAACGATGAAGTAATGGGCGATATTCTCCATACTGGCAGGGTCAAACAGCTCATTTAAGTTTTGATTCTCAAGCTTTTTTTTAAGGCCGTCGATTGAAGACATGAGATCATGCACGTCTATACCAGCCACAAATCCTGTCTTTGGGTCATAAGGAGCTTCAAGAACTACTTCAACTCTGAAATTGTGTTTGTGAAGATTTTTGCCATGACTGGCATTGAAAAAAACAGTATGTCCTAGTTGTGCCACAAATTTATTATAACAAATCTTAGAAACATCTCTTTAAAAAAGAAGGGTTCATCAATATTGCGATTGTTTTCTGACTGTAGAAATTTTTACAAATATCATTTGTTTGTCAATTTAGGATATTTTAGGACTGTTTATCCTATAGGGTGGAAATTTTAGGGATTTTGTGATAAAATCCACTCCATTTCATTAACTGTACTTTAAAAATAGAATACGGTTTAAGTTGGCAATAATTTGAAGTTAATAATTAACTTTAAGTTGTTGCCAACTAGTGTTGCACTAGCCAGGCGGCCGACTGAATGGAGACCAGTCGTCAACACAAACTTAAGGAGGAGTCCAATGTTAGGGGTTTTTGTAAACTGGCTGTTTACCTTGATCTTTGCAGTGGTGGCAGTGGTGGCTGGGATCATGGTGCTGTACTACATCGTCACACGTAACGAGGAGGACGATCGTGGTCGGAGAGATCCGAAAGGAAAAACACAAACATCGCTCGTTTTTCTTGCGATCAGCGCGTTTTTCCTCGCGTGCTTTCTCCTTGTGGCGACCCACAGCGTGGTCCAGGTGAACCAGCGAGCGGTTGTTCTTGATACTGGAACCAACGCTAGGGTAGTCGGCGGCGTGCGCGGCCCGGGCCTCACGAGTATCCCGCTCTTTACCGGTAATGTTCTGATTTTCCACGGTGGTCGGGACGAACCGGTGACCTTCAAGTTCACGCCCTCGGTCAAGGGAGGTTACGAGGTGGCGATTACCACGACCTTCTTTTGCGATCTGGGGCAGGTGAACTGGGCAGAACAATACACGAAGTTCAACGGCAACTACGGCGTGATTCTCGAGGCTTGGGGTAGCAAGCTAGCTTCCAGGGTTGCCTTTGCCGTCAAGGATTTTCAGCCAAGGGATCTGACTGCCCTAAGAAGCGAAGCGGAGAAGCTGATCTACAACAGCGTCTCCGATTGGTTCCAGAGTGAGGGCATTCCTTTGAAGTCGGTGGCGATGCCGAATTGGGATTTCACTAATCCCAAGGTGGCCGAGTCCTATGACTCGACGATTATTGCGCAGACATTGAGCATCACGGCTCAGGCGCAATATGACGCGGCTGAAATTCAGAGGAAGACAGAGACCTACCAGGCTGAGACAGCCAATCAGGTTCTTGCCTCGCGGACGGCTGCGATCAGATCGGCCATGGCCGATCTCGGGATCAAGTCGGAAGGTCAGGTAAATAAATACCTGGCCCTACAGTGGCTGTCCACAGCTGATCCTTCCCAGCTGAGAGGTGTATATCTCTCGCTCGGCGGGGAACAGGAGCCGGTACCGGTACAGTAGCACAACAGCAAGTGGCCTTTTGGCCGTCTCCAACTTGCCGTTAAAACGGAATGTTCGGGTTACAGAGACCGTTTATAAGGGATTCATCCCTAGTTTTCTCTGTAACCAGCACTTTTTATCTAATAATTATAGATTCTTGGAGGTAGTTTTGAGCTAAGCAGTCTTAATTTCTAGCTGTAAGTACGCCGGAAGCATATAAAACCCGACGAGTTTTTGGGTCAAAATCTTTTACCATATCGCCGAGATCAAAGTTATAATTTTTCCAAACGAATTTACCTTCTTCATGTCCTCCTTCTTTAGCCCAGTCAACAGCTTGTCTAGCCATCACTGGAAGATTGTCATCATTATATGTCTCCATTTTAATTTTACCAATCTCTAACTTTCCAGCAAGGGCGGCGGTTGGATCGGTTACATCAATCATACCACCCCAACCCCGGTTACCTCCTTGCTGAACAATTAATCCCATTTTTTTAATAACGTACCTGACAGATAATTCATTTAATTCAGAAAACATAGTTGCTCGAATCCTATAAGCAAAAACCTTTACCAGTCTGTCAACAGCGATATCTTTATCAATAACATCTGGATGTAATCCTGAGGTAGCTTTTGACGTTTCAAATAAACTTCTAATCCTTGTTTCAAGTGTCTGACCTTCGACTTTTTCCGTTAAAAAAGCTAAAAGTTTAGGTTGACGCCCCATACTTTTATCGCCGTGATATAGGTATTGGTCAATTGCTTCCCCTGCAGCTCTTAAATCCCATTGTTTAAATAGGTCAATTGGTAAATCAACAGCCGATTCGATTCTAGTTGGCACTCCTTCAATGCTTCGAGAAAAATCGTCATAGAAGTTTTCTATTCTAGAATATTCTTGTAAATTAATTAAATCTTGAACGTCTAAGCCGGCTGATTTAAATCTTACCACTTTTCCTTCCTCTTGAAATAAACCTTGTATTTCAGAGCCACCAGGCTCTACTAAAAAAGCGTTGGGGAAAATCAAAGGTTCGCCGGGATTCCTTGCCCAGCAGGTATCGACAGTGTTCAGAACCGCCGGTGGTCCATTAGCACTATCCTTAACCATTTCCTCAAAAGGAGAAACAATTGCGTATCCTGCATCTTCCCAGGAGCCATAATAACCAGCAGGTTGAACCTTACCATTTAAGCATACATGAATAGAATTTCTGACTATTCTTCCTTTGGTTGCATCAAAAGAAGTGGGTATAACTAAACCTCCCTCACTAGTAGCTTCCGGTTTAAAATTTGTAGCATGAACGGCACATAAATCTTCCACTTTCAATGCTTCAGGACCAGCCTTTTCCTCTTCTTCCCAGTCTAGAGAGTCGGTACCTTTTGTTTGGTGACTCATAAGTTCCGCTTTAATTATTGCCACTTCGGAAGTTCGCTTATCGGAATCGTATTTTTCGAGCAACTTGACATTCTCCGCTACGACGGTTTGGGCTTGGTCATCACCCAGTAAGGATAATAAAACTAACGCTTCAGCCTGGGTTTCTGATCCATCATCAACCCCAAATGAACCATTGAAATTCGAAGCGACTAAATCATCTAATAAAGCTAGAGCTCTCTGGCTATAAATTCCCTTCGGTAAATCCTCTCTAAGTTGTGGTAATGAAGTATCTTTACTTCCTAATTGAATCGCTAATTCGACGACTCCCAGAAGCGTTTTATTAACGATAAAATGTTGAGGCGCGTTTTCCTGCGCTTGGGTTGCTCTTAATTGTTCAAGATATCTTTGATAATCTTCTGTCTCAACCCAGTTAGGCGCTTCTCCTAAAAAAATCGTTCTTGAACTTGTTAATGTTTGATATGTTGGCAGTTCCTCCCGACCTTTAAATGAAAAAGTAACGCCGTTAATTGAGTACACTCTTCGTTCAAAACCAGCGTTATCTCTTTCAGTTTTAAATTGTAATCTTTCTTTAATTAATTGTGACTCGTGTGAATGTTGTGACTCGGCTATCGCTGCCTCTTCAATTAATGGTTCTGACATATCAAGGTATATTTAATCAAATAATTAAGACAAAAACAATGAAATTGCAGTGTGAACTCCTTAGTTTGTCGGATTCTATCTAATAATTATAGATTCTTGGATATAACTTTGAGCCAATAGGAGTGAGATTTTTAACTCATGAAGCTTTCCGGCAATATAATAATTTACGGCTTTATTAACTTCTTGCGTGGCTAAATTATAAGAGATGGCATTATTTTTCTTCAATTTCCCTATTTTTTCTAACTTTTCCAATAAGTTATAAATTGAATCATATTTAGTCAGTGTATCGGAAAATTCTTGCAAAAGATTGTTAAGATCAATCGGAAGCTGCGCGTTATTGGCGGTTATTTTATAAGCCGTTGCCAAGTAATCAAGAGCCTCAGCGGAAACATTTCTTGAAATTGGTGGCAAATTTTCAAGGCGGAAGGCAAAAATTAATTTGATGATCAATTTAATATTTTGAATCGCCGCCTGAGGTTTGTTTTTTGAATTCAGTTTTTTGGTTTCTTCGATAAGCCTTGATATCTGGGATAAAAGAGAAGAACGTTTCAAAGTAAGCAGTTTCTCGTTGGTAAATCCTAGATAGAGATTTCCGTTTTCATCGACAATGGGATCAGTTTGCTGGCCGGTTGAATTAAAGTTCAGCTTGTAAGTAATGGGCTTATTTTTAAGATTCCCGTTAATTTCGCTCCAACTGCTATCTTGTTCGTTCACTTTTCCAATAAATAAACGATAGTCACCGGGACCGTTCGGAGAAATTTTTACCAGATAATTACCATCTTGAGCTTGAGGAATAAAAACAAGATTTTCTTCTCCACCGTAAAATACTTGACTTCCGGGTGAAGTAACTTCCAACAAGGATGGAGATCCTAAAGAAAAAATTATTGATGGGGTTATTTGTAATTTATTTCCTTCTTGGATTATTATTTCAGGAATTCCTAAAAGATTTAAAATTTTTCTAATCCCGTCAGTTTTTCTTACCAGTTCTTCGTGGTCTAAGAACAAGATTTCAGAAGTGTTTCCCGGGATTTTTGCACTTTTTTCCAGAACCGTGAGGTCACCTATGTCAAAACCTGTTCCCAACGGCCTGCCATCCTCCCACATTCCGATAAGCCGCTCAAACCAAAAATTGTTAATCGTAGAGAAATATTCTGGAGTGTTGCCAACTTCACCTACGATTGAAGTAATTTTTTCTAGAATACTAGAATTTGGAAGCGAGTTGTTTAAATCAAAAAGCCAGTCGTTTTTCCAAACCATTTGTCGAAAATCTTTTTCCTCTACATCGTTCAATTTTATAAAGTTAAAAGTGGGGAATAAGTCTAAGGTGGAAGGAGCAAGACGCCTAACAGTCTCTATGTTTGTGCTAAAATTTCTTTTTTGAGTTTGAATAAATAGTTTCCAAATTAACCACTCTAAATTCTTTTCTCCATAAGGTTCTCCACTCTCCCAGGGATAGTAACTTTGGATCACTCCTTGATGGGGAGAACCAACAGTCACTAACTTGTTCAAAGACCCTCCTTGGTATTTTTGGGCAAAACTTCGGCCAATTAGTCCCCCCAGAGAATGGCCGACAATATTAATTGTATTTATGTCTTGACGACTACCAATTACTTTGTTTTGAATAAAATTTTTGAGATCGACGGCGGTTTTATCAACTTTTTTTCGCCAGTCGTAGCAGAAGACAAAAAGATCTCTGTTTAATTCGTATCCAGAATTTTTAATCGAGTTAATAAGACCATCATATTCATGAAGAAAGGAAAGTAACTTCCATTCTTCTTGGGGAACATTTTGATTGCCATGAATGATGCCTTCGTGACTAAAGCATGCCCCGTGACCAGGGATAATAATTACAGGAATTTTTATAATTGGGGTAGGTGAGGGAGATGGGGTATTTGTGGGAGTTGGGGTCGGGGTTAAGGTTGGAGTTTGAGTCGGAGTTGGTGTTGAGGTAAGTGTTGGGGTGGGTGTTTCAGTAGGAGTAGGGGTTTCAGTTGGCGTTGGAGTTTCTGTCGGCGTAGGTGTTTCGGTTGGCGTTGGAGTTGTCTCTATGTCACCACAAGGATCATCAATTGAGCAAACCATAACATTATCAAACCAAACTTCAGTGTCTGGGTCAGATCCAACGCTTGCTTGAAACCCAATATTTCTTGCAGATATATAAGGAGTTGATTCTGAGACGTTCCATAAAAAATCATCATTAATTTTCAATTCAATATTTGTTTTAGTTACCTTAATTTTAATATGGTAATTTGAACCTGAATTAAAAGAATAAGAATTAAAGAGTACAGTGTAATATGAATCCATTTTCTTCTGAAAGGCTAACTGACTTCCGTAGCTTTTAAAGTTATACCATTGTTCAGGGGCTCCATACATAATTAAAAAATGTCTATCAGATAAAGAATCTCCAGTAATTCGTGTATCAAAACTTAATATATATTCATCTATTGAGTTTAAAGAAAACATAGAAGGAAGTATTTCTGTAACACAAGCAGGACCGTTTATCCTAATTCCTATTTTTTGGTTTTCAGCTGTCCATGTAGTTGGTGAGCTATTGTAGAGGCAGGGAAGACCCGGTGATCCATATTGAGCATTATGGGTTACATTCCAATCTGAGATATCATTGTCGTTGAAGTTGTCCTGAAAAAATGCTACAGCTACTACAGTCGATGAAAAAAGGAAAAAACAACACACAAAAACAAGAAAAATAAAAATTTTCTTCACATTTTAAGTTAACTGGCGTTTTTTTTATTTGTCAAGTAGTAGAACGAATGTTAAAATTCACATAATGTGAGAATACTTTTTTTTGCTCCTCTCTATTATCCTCATTTAGGCGGAGTCGAGAATCATGTTGCTCAAGTGTCAAATATTTTTCTTAAAAAAAAGTTTAATATTTCTGTTGTAACTGAAAAGGATAAAGAAAATGAAAAAGATTATGAAATAGTTTGTGGAATAGAAGTTTTCAGAATAAATTTATTTAAGAAAAATAAGTTTTTAAAAAAATTTGTTATTTGGAAATGGCTGAAAGAGCATAAGGGATTAATTAAGAATGCAGACATAATTCATTGTCACGACACCTTTGTATGGTACCTTCCTTTTAGATTTTTGTATCCAAATAAAAAAACTTATTCGACTTTCCATGGGTGGGAAGGAAAGTTTCCTATACCAAAAAGGTATGTTTTTGCAAGGAAAATTTGGGAAAAGTTATCACACGGTAATATCTGCGTCGGAGACTATTTAAAAAAATGGTATGGTACGGAACCTACGTTTATTACATATGGTGCAGCTAATTTGTTAGATGTTAAGAATTTAAAAATTAATTTAAGGTTAATTTCCTACATAGGAAGACTCGATAAAGACGTAGGAATAGTGACTTATCTCTCAGCGATTAAATATCTTATATCTGAAAAGATAATTTTTAACTTAGATTTTTACGGAGAAGGTTCTTTTGTGAGTAAAGTAAAGCTTTTGGGAAATTTGAGAGGTTCCATAGTTGATGTCTGGGACAAAGCTAAAAGTTCTAATATAATTATGTGTTCATCATATCTTTCGTTGATAGAGTCGCTGCAAATTAAAAAATTTGTAATTGCAGTGTATGAGAATAAATTAAAAAGAGATTATTTATTAATGTCCCCATTTGCGAGTTTAGTTTTCACTACTAATAACCCCGAAGATATCTCTAAAAAAATCATTAAGTGTATTGATAAATCTAAGCAAGAAAGAAAAATGGTGGAGAGGGGATATAGGTGGGCTAGGGAACAAACTTGGGAAAAAGTGGCAGATTTGTATTTAAAATTGTGGGGAATTAAGACTGAGGAGGGGATTAATTGTAAAAATCCTTAGGTCTCTAGCTATCCTACACCCGGTGTTGGTAAAGATGAAAAATTTACGTTTTGTTTTCTTAATTCTTCTTTTTAATCTTATTTTCTACTTCCCTATTTTTGGCGGGAAGACTCCCCTGCCGGCGGATAATTTATTAGCTTATTATCCCTGGCGGTTTTATGCCGAAGGCCAAAAAGCGAAAAATCCGGCTTATTTTGACGTCATGATGATCATGTATCCCTGGAAAAAACTGGCGGTGGAAACGATAAAAAGCGGCAGTTTTCCGTTAATTAACAAATATTTTGGTTTAAGTTATCCATATTTTGCAGCCGTACAAAGCGGAATTTTATATCCAACGACGATTTTATTTTTAATGCTACCTTTTGAAGCAGCCTGGTCAATACATATTTTCCTGCAGACGTTTTTAGCCGGGATTTTTATGTATTTTCTTCTAAGGCGCTACAAGCTCTCAGATTGGTCCAGTTTTTTTGGGGCAATCGTTTTTTCTTTTTCCGGCCACTTTATGGTTTGGCTGGAATACGGAACTTTGGTGAACGCTGCTTGCTGGCTGCCGTTGGTGATTTTATTGATTGAGATGCTCTTTGAACAGCGTAAGGTATGGATATCATCGTTAATGAGCTTAGTTTTAGCCTTTTCCTTCTTTGCCGGTTTCCCGCAAACCAGTTTTTATGTTCTAATTTTTTCGGCAGCTTACTTTCTTTACAGGATGCGGCGGGCGGGGGTGGTGGGCCTGCCCGCAACGCCAGTCCCGCTCAGCGGGACGTGGCGGGCGGGGGTATTGGGGTTGCTGGGGTTTTTAGGATTAATAGCAATTCAGCTTTTACCCTTTTTAGATTACCTTTCCTCAACAACCAGGAGTTTTATTGATCCTTTAAAATATTTTTCCTGGTCGATTTTACCGACAAGCTTGATCAACTTCGTTTTCCCCGATTTTTTCGGCAACCCGGCCCAAAATTTATTTTGGGGCAGAGGCAATTACCAGGAATTTACTGTTTATCTTGGTGTTATTCCTTTTCTTTTGGCTGTTTGGTCAGTTTTTAAAGGAAAAATCCCTAAATTTTGGCGGTGGTCTTTAATTTTAATTTTAGTTTTTTTAATCTATAACCCTTTTTTATATTTATTTTACAAATTAAATCTTCCCTTGTTGTCCAAAATGTCTCACTCCAGATTAATCGTCTTACTTACCTTTGTTTTAGTAATAATTTCCTCATTCGGATTTGAGCAAGTGTTTAAGGCAAGCAAAAAGAGAAGTAAGGACTTTATAAAAATTTTTGGCGGAATTTTAGCCTTTTTAGGATTTGACCTATGGTTTTATTACCTAAAAATCAGCCAACTTCACTTTAACTATAAATGGAGAGAAGTTTTACCGGTAATCCTTAGCAGTCTGGTAAACCCTTTTTTATTTACAGCCGGTTTTTTTCTCATTTTTTTTATTTTTCAGAAGAAAATAATCAAAGTTAATTTAGTTAAACCGATGGTTATTTTTTTGTGTTTAATTGACTTGTTTATTTTTGGCAGAATTTACAATCCTTTTATCGACACTAAACAAGTTTTTAAGCCGACGAAATTAGTTGACTTTCTCCAAAACGATGAGTCAGACTTTAGAATTATTTCTGAAAACCCGGTCTTTCCCGGAAATTTAGGCACGATTTATCATCTTTCCTTCCTAAATTCGGTTGATACCTTAACGCCCTTGGCCTTCCAAAAATTCAGTCAAGAAGCCTTAAAGGTAAATTACGATCCCAGTCAGTTAGCGACTTTAGATAACTATTCTCACATAGACCAAAAAGTACTTGATATGGCTCAAGTTAAGTATGTTTTAACCGACAAAATTGTCACTTTACCGGAGCACAAGTTGGTTTTTAGCGCTGAAGGGGTTAATGTGTATCTTAGAAATTCTTTCAAGTCGGAGAAATTAAAAGAATTAGCCTTTTCTTCCTCCAGTTTTGAAAAAGGATTGTCCATTTCACTCATGAGCCTTTTGCTAATTTTTTTGTTCATATGTTATACCGGAGTAAAATTAATAATAAAATGAAGACTTCATTCATCTGTACGGTTCTTAATGAGGGAAAAACCATCGAAACGTTTTTGAGTTCACTGGCTGGGCAGACTAAGCTACCTGACGAGATAGTGGTAGTGGATGGTGGTTCGAAAGATAAGACAGTTGAGATAATTCAAAATGCAAAATGCAAAATGCAAAACCACAATCTAGAATTCAAAATCTTAAAAAGAATTGGGGCCAACCGAGCCGAAGGCAGAAATTTTGCCGTTAAGGAAGCAAAAAATGAGATTATTGCCATCTCAGACGCAGGTTGTGAACTTGATAAAAATTGGGTAAAGGAAATTACAGGACCTTTCGAGAAAGAAAAAGAGGTGAAGGTGGTGGCGGGATATTATAGAGCCGAGGGAAAAAATACTTTTGAAAAAAGCGTTATCCCTTTTGTTTTGGTTATGCCCGAGAAGGTTAAACCCGGTCAGTTTTTACCGGCTTCAAGATCAATGGCCATTAAAAAAAGCACTTTTTTAAAATTAGGCGGTTTCCCGGAAAAATATCCCGATAATGAAGATTATGTCTTTGCGAATTTATTAAAACAGAAAAAGATAAAGATATTTTTCCAGAAATCAGCAATTGTCAAATGGTTTCCCAGAACGAGCTTGTTTGATTTCAGCAAGATGATTTATATATTCGCCAGGGGAGACAGCCAAGCGGGATTAAGAAGGTTAAAAGTTTTAAGCATTTATCTCCGTTATTTATTTTTATTAGCCATCTCATTTATAGATCTTAATTTATTTTTATGGTCCTTTTGTCTTTATCTATGTTGGTCAGTTTTTAAAAATTACCGGTACGTTAAAGAACCGGGCGCAATTTTTTGGCTGCCAATTTTGCAGATAACTTCGGATTTCGCGGTTATGTTTGGTACCTTGGCAGGAATATCGAAAAGGTATGAAAGTTAAACTTTCCATAATTATTCCGGGCCTTAATCTTAAAGAATATTTGATTCCATGTTTAGAATCAATTTTTAAAAACAGACCAAATTTCCCATTTGAGGTGATTTATGTGGATAATGGCTCAACGGATGGTTCGGTGGAAATGATAGAGACGACTGTGACTAGTGGTCAGTGGTTAGTGGCTAGTGAAAAAAAGAAGAAAAGACCAATCACCCTTAGGTTAATTAAAAATAGTTCGAACTTGGGTTTTACGAAGGCTAATAATCAAGGGGCAAGGGTTGCTCAAGGAAAATATTTGTTGTTTTTAAATTCGGATACGGAAATTGTCGATGGTGCCTTGGGTAAAATGGTTAAATTTCTTGAGGAACATCCGAAAGCAGGTGTTGTCGGGCCAAAATTATACAACAGTAAAAAGATGGATTTACAATTAACTTCAACCGGAAGGTTGACACCGCTTACCGCCATCTTTGCTTTATCCTTTATCAATAAATATTTTCCAAACAATTGTTTTTCCAGAAAGTATTTTCTTTTGGGATGGGACAGAAATTCAATAAAAGAGGTGGAAGCGGTTTCGGGGGCGGCTTTGATGATACGAGCTGATTTATTTAAGAAAATTGGCGGATTTGACGAGAGATATTTTAGCTATTTTGAAGAGACTGATTTATGTATGGCCGTTAAAAAAGAAGGTAAAAAAGCGGTCTATTTACCTGAAGCGGGGATTATCCATTATGGCGGCAAGACCACCCAAAAGATGCCCAAAATGGAAAAAATTTTCATACAAAGCCGGTACCGATTTATGAAAAAACATTACGGTTTTTTGGCCGCTTTAATCACAGAAAGTGTCCTGCGTTTCTTTGAACGTCTTTCTAAAAATGAAAAAAAATAACCTGTTTTTAATATTAATTATTTTACTAGGACTATTTTTGAGGTTTTATCGTCTTTCGGAAACGGCGATGTTTATTGGCGATCAAGCGAGAGATTATTTTGTCGCCAGAGACCTTCTTTTAAATCATAAGTTTCCCTTAATTGGACCACAAACAAGTATTCCCTGGTTACATCAGGGGCCTTTTTTCTACTACTTTTTGGCCTTCTTTTTGTGGATAGGAAAATTTGATCCAATTTGGCCCGTATACGGAACGGCCTTGTTTGGAGTTTTGGCGATTTATTTAATTTACGTTTTAGGGAAAAAGTTATTCGATGAAAAAGCCGGCTTACTGGCGGCATTTTTTTACGCCATTTCCCCTTATGCCATTTTACAGTCAAGGATTTCTCTTCACCCGTCAATTTTACCGGTGTTTGTGATATTGTTTTTAATGGCTTTATCAGAATTAATTTCACCTCGGCCGTGCGTCGCCAAAGGCTATGCCGGCGGCGCGAGGAGTCCCAGCCAGAGGCGGGCTACCGTCCGAGGTGTTTTTGTGCCGTTTTTTCTTGCTTTTTCGTTCTTGATTGCTATTCAACTTCATTTATCGGCAATTTTACTTTTTCCAATTTTTGTTTTGTCTTGGGAGTGGGTTAAATTCAAATCATTAAGACTAGTCAAACCGTTCATTTTAATTTCAACGGTGATGGCATTTTGGAAATTATTCCGCCATTCACCGTTTACGCCAGCGTTCTATTGGTGGAAAATCTTCGAAGAGATTTTTAGTTATGGAAATTTTTTGGCTGCCTTTTTAGCTTTAATTATTGTCGTTTTGGGGGTGATTAGGGCGATTAGCCCCACTTCGCCCTTCGACTTTGCTCAGGGCTGCGAAGGGGTGAAGGAGATTGAGGAGGGCTCGAAGATTCTTTTGATTAGTCTTTTGGTAATAATTTGCGGGTTAACCGTAAAAAATTCTCCGGCCGAACACCCTTATAATTTGTTTTTGCCAATCGCTATTTTAATTTTTTCTTTAGGCCTTGTTCGCTTGGCTGAGGTTAAGCACGGGAAGTGTTTAGTTTTCCTGATCTGTCTTTTTTCCTTTATAAGTAATAGTTATTTATTAATTTCTTCGTCGTATTTTTCCAAAATATATGGTCCGGGTTTGTTCTCGAGAGAAAAATTAGCCGGTTTCATTGTTAATGATGCCGGCGGCAGGCAAATCTCTTTAAAAAGATGCGGCCCTCTTTGGGACTATCCCTCTACCAATTTGAATTATGAATATTTAGTTTGGTGGCTCGGAGGGAATGAGGGTAATAAGGGTAATAAGGGCGATGAGGGAGATGAGAAGGGACTAACTTATTATATTTTTGAGCCAAAAGAGGCGCTAAAAACAATGGAAGGATGTTGGGGGGTTGAGAAATATATCGGGAAAGATAATCTTTTCAATTTTAATCAGGCGGCAATATTAAGAGCGAAAAGAGAAAGTAGTAAAAGATGGAAAGATGAAGAATTATAGCTTAAATACGGGCCATTTAGGGGTTGAACCCCTAAATGCAAATGCTGGAGCGTAGCAAGGGGATCAGATGAATGAAATTTTGCTGAAAATTATTAGCGATTTACAAATTTTATTTATTGCAATTTGTATTAGCAAGAAAAACCCGTTCTTTATCTTTGAGGAAATATTTTATGTTTGTGCTCCTTTAGTTTTGATTTTATTTTTAACGTCTTTAGGCAGGAAAATTTTAAGAATGTTTGGCTGTTCAGATGGAAAGAGAGCTGAAGAGTTATTATTTTCCTTAGGAATAGGGATTATTGTTTGGGGAACGTTTGTTTTGCTTTTAGGGATGTTGGGAATTTTATCCAGCGGGTTATTATGGTTAGTAGCAGCCGTTTCTTTTTTATTATTAAGTCCGGAGGCAGTAAGGGTTTTGGGGGAATTGAGGGGGTTGAGGGTAAGAAAGCCAAGGAGAAAGTTTGAGAAAGTCTTGCTTACCTTCTTTTTAATTTTTGTTTTTTTTAACTTCATTGGCGCTTTAATTCCGGAAAAAGGAGTTGATGCTCTTGGTTACCATTTATATTTCCCGAAAGTATATCTTCAAAATCACACAATGATGCTTCAGGCCAGAGGCTCAAGACTATTTTCTTTGTTTCCGCATTTGGCGTCGATGATATATATTTTACCCGTCAGCCTTAATTTGCCAAATGTTGCTCAATTATTCCATTTTTGGTTAGGCGTTTTTACGGCGATAACCCTTGGGTTAATCACCAACTCAATGGTGGTATGTCTGGTTTTTTATTCCACTATACTTGTTGGCTCAATTAGCCGAAGCGCCTATTCGGATTTTTTTGTCACATTTTTTTTGTCCTTGGGGATTTTAGGGTTGGTTAAGGTGTTTGGGAAAGATAAGGAAGGTGGACGAAAAAAACTAATTATGGCTGGATTGATGTTTGGGGGAGTTTTAGCCATTAAGAATCAGAGTCTAGCTTTAATTCCTTTATTGATTTTTTGGTGGATAATTTTAAGCAAGAAAAAATTAAATTCTTTAATAACCGTATTTTTAGCTTCAATTTTGGTGCCTTTACTTTGGTATCTTAGATCATTTCTTGTTTCAGGAAACCCTTTTTATCCCATGTTTGAAAGCCAGGGTATTCGCGTGCCCCAATTTAATTTAAATTTCTACCTTAATTTCGAATTTCTTAAATATTTAAGGGTTATTTTTCTTTTTCAGCCAATTTTTCTTCTTGTATTTGTCTTTATTAATAAAAAGTTAAAAAAACATTTTTTTCTTGGCATTTTGGTCTTTCTTTATTGGCTTTTCTTACCGGAATCATTTCATGATAACCGTTACTTTTTGCCCTATTTCATTGTAATTACCTTGTCCTTCAGCCCGATTTTAGAAAGAATAACTAAAGAGAAATGGGGGATTTTGGGGCTGATGGTGGTCCTGGCGGTATTAGTTTTACCCAGAATTTATACGAATAGTTTTTATCTGCCTTACATTTTCGGTTTTGAAGAGAAAAAAGTGTATCTTTCGAATGCCTTAAGAACACGGCCGGAGGATTTTTATGACATTGACGGAATATTTTCAACCACGATGAAGAGGGTTAAATGGGATAACGGAGAGAAAAAAGTACTGGTTGATAATACCTTGGGATTATATTATGTTGATTTTCCTTTCGATGAATATGAATATTCTTCGTTTTATGGAAAGAAGTTTAACCAAGATGAATTCAAGGACCGATGGAAAGAAAAGGGTTATTTGTTCCTTTTGCTTAAAAATGAGTCATTAAATGATTTTTTTGATAAAATAGGGATGGTGGGGGAGAACCAAAATCTTTTTAAATTAGTTGTTTCTCACTCTCCCTCCCAAACTTATCTTTATCAACCAGAATTCTAATGATCTCCGCCGTAGTTTTAAGTAAAAATGAAGAAAAAAACCTGGAAAAGTGTCTCGGGTCAATTAAGTGGTGCAATGAGGTGATTGTCATTGACGATTTGTCTTGCGACAGAACGGTCGAAATTGCTAAACGCTTTACCCAAAAAGTTTTTATAAGACCCTTAAATAATGATTTTGCCTCTCAAAGAAATTTCGGCTTAGAAAAGGCGACCGGCGACTGGATCTTATTTGTCGATGCTGACGAGGAAATAACGGAAAAGCTAAAAGAAGAGATAATTTCAAAACTTAAAAATACTCAAAAAGCCGGCTTTTATTTTAAAAGAAGGGATTATATTTTAGGAAGATGGTTAAAATATGGAGAAACTTCTTCCGTGAGGCTTCTTAGGTTAGCTAAAAAGGATCAAGGGACTTGGGAAAGGAAAGTAGACGAGAAGTGGGTTGTGGGGGATATGGGGAAAGTAGGGGAGTTGAGGGAACCAATATTGCACTACTCTCACTCTGAATTAAAAGGATTCTTTGAAAGTATAAACAATTATTCAACTTTAAATGCCGAGTCTTTTTACCTGGAAAGAAAAATAAATTCTTTTTTAGACTGGTTTAAGCCTCTGGGAAAGTTTTTACAAAATTACTTTTTTCATTTAGGTTTCTTGGACGGAACTCAGGGATTTATTTTTGCCACATTAATGAGTTTTCATTCATATCTTGTTAGGGGAAAGTTATATCTGCTTTGGAAAAGAGGGGGAGGGTGGCATTAATAAACATCAAATATCAAACATCAAATATCAAATATTATTTACACTTTGGGGAGTTTTTGTCATAATTCTTTATCTTAAGTTTTTGTTAGAGAGGAAGGGAGTATGGCTGCTGTCGCTTTACTAATTGGGATTTATTCTTATTTGGTTTTTTCTTTGGGGATTTTAGGATTTTTGTATAAAAATACGATTATCTTCCTAACGCTAGTTTATTTGGGAGGCGTACTTTGGTACTTTAGAGGAGGGTTGGGGAAGGTGAGGCCCGCCTCGCTGAGCGGGGAGTTGGGGTTTTTGGGGGAAATTAAAAAAGACCGGATTTCTTTTCTACTTTTTTTAATTCTTTTTGTTCAGGTTTTAGTAAATTTAGCGGGAGCTTTAGGGCCGGAATTGGGTTTTGATGCTTTATGGTATCACCTAACCTTACCAAAGATTTATTTGCAGTACCACCGAATTCTATATATTCCCGGTAACCTTTTGTACTACAGTTCGATGCCAAAGTTGATCGAAATGCTTTATGTCTCTTCTTTAGCCTTGCAAGGAGAAATCCTGGCTAAAATTATTCATTTTCTTTTTGGGATATTGTCCGGATTGGCCATTTTTAACTTGAGCCGAAGGTACCTTAGCTTCAGAGCCTCGTTACTGGCAACCGTTTCTTTTTATACATCTTTGGTGGTTGGGTGGCAAAGTATCACTGCTTATGTTGATCTGGCCCGAACGTTCTTTGAGGTATTAGCTTTAGATTATTTTTTAAGGTGGTGGAAAAGTGAAAAGAGCCAGGACTTAATTGAATCGGCCATCTTTCTTGGGCTGGCTATTTCCACCAAGATGCTTGCCTTAGGCTCTCTTCCAATTTTTTTAACTTTAATTTTCATAAAATACCAAAAAAACTTGAGAAATTTATCAGTATTCAGCCCGCCTTGCTCGCCTCGCTGCGAAGCGGGCTGCGAGGCAGGTCTTCAGTATTCAGTCTTCAGTATTCTTATTCCCCTGCCTTGGTTAGTATTTTCTTTTGCTCACACGCACAATCCATTCTATCCTCTTTTTTCCAACATATTGGACAGTTCCCATCAAATTGGCAGTTTTAATATGATAAGATTTTTAACGGATTTTTGGAATTTATTTTTACGCTCTGCAGATCCAATTGGCCCGTTGTTTCTAATTATTCTTCCCCTGATATTTATTGTCCGGAATAAATTTAAAAATAGTGAGAGAATGGTTTTGGTTTATTGCCTTTTAGCTTATATTGTTTGGTTTTTTACGCCGCGAACCGGAGGCGGCCGCTTCTTTTTACCTTACTTACCTGCCTTTTGTTTTATGGTTGCCGGTGTTTATGAGGTTGTTAAAAAAACTGCCAAAGGTAATATTTTAATGGTATTTGTCTTTCTGGTCAGCCTGGTAAATTTAACTTATCGGGGAATTGCTAATTGGCGATATCTTCCCGCGGTATTTAACAAACAATCGAGGGGAAATTTTTTAATAAACAATTTAAATTTTAAGTTTGGTGATTTCTACGATTATCAGGGAGAGATTAAAAATTTTTTAAAACCAAATGACCTTGTTTTAACTTCAGGAATTCATAACCTTTATTACGCTGACTTTCCGTATATTGATGAATCTTGGGCAAGACCTGGACTTTCCGTAACTCATCTTTTAGTGAGAGGCAATATTTCTCCGGCGCTGTTAAAGAAGGTAAATAATAGGCCGCCAATTTATTTTAATTCTCAATTAAATATCCGGCTTTACGTTCTCGGAGGAAAACTATGAATTATGGAAATTCTTAGAGCTTTAATTATTGGTTTGATGGTTGTTTTCCCCTTTGGCCAGGCAACTAAAATTTCTCTGCCATTTATTCCTTTTCCCGAGGTCCATCTGTATTTTTTAGATATTTTAGTTTTTTTACTGGTTGGTTTTTGGTTATTTTGGCATTTAATAAGCAAGAAAAGATTTGTTTTGCCAAATTTTTGGCGGTCTTGGCTTCTGTTTATTTCTTTACTTTTTTTAAGCTGGCTCGTAAACTTTAAAAATTTTTTGATCAGGGAATCTTTCGTCGGCTTGCTTTATTGGCTAAGATTTGTTTTTTACTCTTCCTTATCTGTTGTTGTTTTTGACTTAAGACACCACGGTCTTGAAATTAAGAATTTTGGGAGAATATTTACCTTTTGGGGTTTAGTTTTAGCCTTCAGCGGACTTTTACAGTATTTTTTAATGCCCGATATGAGATTTTTGTCGCCACTAGGTTGGGATTTACATTATTACCGGGTGGCGGGTTTATTTTTAGACCCGAATTTTATGGGAATTTTATTAGTTTTAGGGCTCTTGGGAGTGGTTGGGGAGATTGGAGGATTTGGTGGAGATGGGGGAATTGAGGGATATGGGAAAGGTTGGCAAAAGACGGTTTTTTTAGTTATAATCGGAGCTCCCCTTTTATTGACTTATTCACGGAGCGCCTATTTAGCCTTGACGGCCGGGATTGGCGTTTGGTTTTATTTGAAGAGAAAGATTCACTATTTTATCTTTTTTCTTTTTGCATTTTTATTTTTAATTTTATTATTACCTAGACCGGGAGGCGAAGGGGTCAAATTGGAGAGAACGGCCTCGATAAATCAAAGGCTGGTCAGTTGGAAAGAGGCCTTAACACTTTGGCGGAAGTTTCCGCTTTTAGGCATTGGCTTTAACAATTACCGTTACGTTTCGAGAGACGTCGGGTATTTATCCGGTAATGATTGGCAAGTAAATCACGCCGGGGCCGGAGTTGAAAACAGTTATCTATTTTTATTAGCAACCGGTGGCTTGCTAGGTCTATTAGGATTTTTTAACTGGTTAAAATCGATTATTAAAGAAACACTAAAGTTAAAAAACGAAAAAGCCGGAGAATTAATTCTTATTTCGCTGGCGGCGATATTTGTACACGCTTTTTTTATTAATTCCTTTTTTTATCCTTGGGTTATGATTTGGTTCAGCTTTCTGATTGCCAACGTTAATTAGGGATTAAAAAACAAGGTTATTTCTTTCTCAACTTGGTTGCCGGCGTCATTTATGGCGATGATTTTAAGATGGTTTTCACCCTCAGTAAGTTCGTAACGCAAGGAAAAATAACCGCCTCTTTTAATTATTGCCGGCCTGTCGTTTATTAGGATGCGGTTACCTTCTTCAGTCTTTCCTTCAACTGTAATGTCTTTTTGTTTTTGTCCGGAAAATTTGGCGTTATTTTCAGGAGAAGATATTTCTAAAGACGGCTGACTCTTATCGTAAACTACACTAAGAATGTTTGAAGAGGAAGAAACTTGATTGATCGTACTTTGTGAAACGGCAAAAATTTTGTTTTGCCCTTCATTAATGATAATTTCAGTTGTAAATAAATCACCTGTACCGGTATCAATTTTTTTAACTTCAGAATCATTTAGAAAAATCTTTACCTGTCCTGAAACAAAACTTTTTCCGGTAATTAGAATTTCCGCCGAGTTTGTGGATTCATAATCAGAGAAAATTTCCGGTGGGGGCACAAATTCTATTTGGATATTTCCGGACGGACGGGAATGTCCTATTACTAAAGAGGTAAAACCTACAGTTACAGGAATTCCAAATTTTAAAAGAAAAAACACCAACACAAAAGAAAAAGAAAGAAAAAATAAACCCAAGACAAAAATTTTTAAATTTTTACGAAAATTTCTCATCGATTTGAGCCGGAGGTGGGACTTGCCCTCCTAATTTCAGCACTCGCCTTTTCATCCGCCATTTGGCGGAACGACTCGTGGCGTAAAGCCACCGTGGTGGCAACGCCACTTTACGGTGCTGCAATTTAAGGCGGGTAAAAACCCACGACTTACTGTTTACCTTCCGGTTTTTGAGCCGACGGCCCGACTTGAACGGGCGGCCTAGTGTTTACGAAACACTTGCTCTACCACTGAGCTACGTCGGCATTGTTTTCGATTCTACCTCTGCTTGCCCGCCGTAGCCCCTCGACTACGCTCGGGGCGAAGGCGGGAGCTACGTCGGCAAAGATTAGTAATTTCCCCTAAAAACGCTTAGTAAAGATTGCCAAAGATGTTTAATTAATTTTACGAACAAAAGAAACATATCAGCTATGAATCGCAAAATGGTACGCAGAACATAAGGGCTCTCTTTGTTTATAAACATGAGCAGCTTATCCTTAAGGCTAATTTTTGTTTGGCTGCCCGGATAATACTCTTCCATTTTTTAATTTTACCAGATTTAATTAAAATTTCTTAGTCTTTCGATTAGCTGTGAGTAAAATCTAAGGTTGTGGATAGTCGCCAGGCGAAAGGCGAGATGATCGCCGATTTTAAAAAGATGATAAAGGTAAGCCTTGGAGTAATGTTGGCAAGTATGGCAATCACAAAATTTTGATAAAGGTAAAAAGTCATTTTTATATTGTGTTTTAGCAAGATTAAGGTATGAATAAAACTTTTCGTCGTCCAGATTTATTAAATAAGGGGGCTTATCGTAAACATAAAGTCTTTTGTGACGGGCGTCACGAGTCGGTAGGACACAATCAAAAAGGTTGTAGCCAACCCTAAAGCCTTTCAGTATAGAAACGGGGTCACCGACGCCTAGGGCAAATTTAGGCTTATCATCAGGCATGAGGTTAGCCGTATAAGCGAAAGTTTGATGATCGAAATTTCCACTTTTATCAATCGGCCAACCGCCAAAAGCGTAACCGTCAAAACCTATTTTAAGAAGTTCATCGGCACATTTTTCCCGAAGTTTCAAATCATTTCCGCCCTGGATAACGGCGAATAGGGAGGGATTAAAAGCTCTATCATCAGTACTTAGAATGTTCGACTTAATTTTTAAAAATTCCTCTTTACATCTTTTAGCCCATGCAACAGTTCTTCTAACACTTAAAACATAATCATCATGAGAGGAGTCCACCGCCGGACAGTCGTCCAAACAGATCATGAGATCTGACTTTAAATTAAATTGGACGGAAATAGATTTTTCTGGCGTAAAAAATAAACTCCTTTTCTTTCCCTGGCCACCTTCATAGGTAACAACACCATTATCGGTGACTTTTCCCAAAACACGGTTACGGTAAATTATCGAAAGAAGCTGAAAACCGCCCGAGTCGGAAACGATTAAGCCATTCCAATCCATAAATTTTCCTACTCCGCCAAAGTTCCTGATCGTTTGGACTCCAGGCGCAGTCATTAAGTGGTAAGTGTTGACGACTAAAGCCTCAATTTTGGCACTTTTAAGATCCTGAGAGTCAAGAGACTTGGTGACAGCTAATGTTGCGTCGGGAAGATAAATAGGAAAAGAGACCCTTTTTTTATTTATTAACGAACTTTTGAGATATTTCATGGCTTAATTGAGCAGAAGACGGGAATTGAATCCTTCGACCCGTTCGATGCTTCTCAGGATATGTTCGCTCAGGCTGGCCTATCAAAGTATATCACCATTTGCGAGAATTCAAACTAGCCAAGCTGGTTTGCCTTCAATAGATACACCCAGTTTTTCCATCGCTAGAATTACATTTTCGCTGGCTTTTAGTCGAGCTTTAACTTCTTCCAGGTTTTTTGGGTCGACAGAGCTTTTTTCCGAATCAGCTTTACTGTTTTGCCTCTGCAATATAAGTTCCGCTTGCTGATCAAAATTTTCGGCAAATGGAACGATATACCTAATTGAATCAGGAAGAACAGCCTTGATTTCATGAGCAGTTAGAGCAGCAACGGCTTTATCCAAATTACCTCTCAGTTCTTGCCACATTAACCATTTGAAGGTTGGTTCAGAGTCAACTATCACATCCGTTCCTTGTTTTGCCAGCTCACGGACAATTTTGTGGAGCGCCAAAGAATGAAGACCGTAATATCGAAAATTGTCGTCTTTGTACCGTTTCTTCAGGTTTACCAGTCTCAGTTTGTCCTTCTCCGGAATTGGCCACGATTGAGGTTGACTGCCTTTGATAAGTACTGCCTCTGGGTGGCTCTGAATCAGTTGATTGGCTAAAAAACTTTTTCCTCCTCCATCCGGACCTACCAAGACGGTTACTTGTCCAAACCCCGGTCCTTTCTCTAATAACTTTAGGCCTTCTCTAAATTCTGTCATTGTCAATTCATTTAGAACTTTTCGTATTTCACCTCATTAGGAAAAAGCAGTTGGAAGGGGTATCCTGAGTAATTTCTGGAAATCTCTCCTACTTTTAAGCCTTTCAAAAAACCAACCATTTCTTTCGTAATTTCTGATGGTTTTTTCTTTTGGTTAATTCCTTTATATTCAATCTCAACAAAATCTCCTAAACCCTTAACTGAATCTATCGCAACTTCAAAATCTTTATATAGCCAAGCCTTACGTAGTTTATCGACTATAACTAATGGTTTAGTGTTTATGGCTTTAAAAATATTCTCCAGCTGTTCTAGATTCTCAATCGTGCTTTCGTACTCATCACAGTAATGGTCTCTTCCATCTTTTTCTTGATGCCAGTTTTTGTAGTTTATGGAAAATTTTCCTGATGAATCTCGAAGCCGCAGCCACTCGTTTATAGGCCTCTCGCTTGTAAAATCTCTATGAGCGGGAGTGAAGTATTTATCAACTTGGTGTTTCTTTTCCAAAAACTTGCCATTTTTCTTTAAAAACGCTAACAACTTCCTTATATTTTCCACTTGAACATGGATTTCTACTTCAACATTATTTTGAGATGATCTCTTGCTCATGTGTAATTTAGTTTAATTTTATATCCATTTAGGCATTAAGAGTTTCTCTTTGATTTGATATAGTCAATGACATTCCTAGAGGATCTTTGGATATTTCCATGGTTTAATGACTCGATTTTTAAATACTTAACTTCTGCAGAGTCTTCTTTATTGGTTGTGAGATTTCCACTGACTTTTTCAACTTTGTAAAATATTAAAATTCCATGCGAATCCTCTTCGTTGTGTGTGAAAAAATTATCTTCAACAGATAATAATTTCCCAACTCTGACTGTTAGCCCAGTCTCTTCTTTAAACTCTCTTACTAAACCTTCAGTGATTGTTTCGTCTAATTTTATCCCGCCACCGGGTATCTCGAATTTTTCGATAGAAGGATGTCTCTTTAATAGGATTCGGTCGCCATTAATTAGTACTCCGTAGGCACCCGCTCGAAATTTGAAATTCTTTAATTTTCTTAGATGTGCTTTACCAAAGAGGTCGTAGGCAGTGATAATTTTGTTCGAAGTTTGAGGAAATAGACCTTCTGCCATATTCTGTCAGTTTATATAATTTTCTAGTAAATGACTATTTAATTCTGTCACCCTTGCTCTTCGACTCATTTCATTCGCTCAGGGTAAGCCTATCAAAGTATATCACGCCTAGTTTAATACTTCAGTTAAGAGTTCTAAAAAAAATTTAGGCATACAGAACTTTAGCCTTTTACACCAAAAGGAATAGTCGCTATTGGTTCCCAGCCACGAGGTTCTGGTTTTTCGGAACCAATAACTATTTCGTTAACGACAAATGAAGAGCTTCGCAATTTTATTTTTGTGGCAATTTTTTCTCTAGTTTCCATATCGTGATTTCCATACATCAAACTTATATGAGGCATGAAAACATTATTTTCAATATTAAGCAGCTTTTTGATCTCAAGGTTAAGTTGCATTAATCGAGCCGTTGAATTTACTCTTACAAATACTGATTGTAGGTAGGTCGTGCTAAAGGAAATTGGACCTAGAGATAATGTCAAGTTATCAATATCGGTTGCAACTTCCTTAACAACTTTTTGAATCTTATTTAGTTCAAGATCAATATTTCCTAAAACTGTCATGTGAGGTTTGAAAACAGGACTTTTATATTGGAGGGATAAATCGTTTATAACCTTCTTTAATTCATTAAAAACTGGTTTTGGTGGAATAATCCAAACACTATATTTCATAAGTTATTGTCATTTTCTATAAGTTTCTGTCACTTTTGCCCTTCGACTCATTTAATTCGCTCAGGGTTATTTAAGAACTGAAAAGCGTACTCAGCTCGAACCCTTCGACTCATTTCATTCGTTCAGGGCAGACCTATCAAAGTATATCATTCCCTAATTAACTTTTCAGCTTGATATCCTAAAAAGTTACCTTAATATTAAAAGTTTTACTGAGTTGAATCAATCAGAACTTCACCGTCCTTGAGAGCTTTAAAAAGTATTTTATTATCTGTAAAGTACTGGATAGTTTTGTTCATTACTTCTGACTCTGGATGATCAGAGTGATAGTGGGGTGCAAAACAGTAATTTATTAAACCTATTCCATCCCAAATGGTTTGATTTTTGTACCCTTCAGGCAATATTTCTGCGTCATCAACAAGCTCAATTCCTTTCAAAGTTGGAGTAATGACGCAAACGCCTGCGCTATAACCGCCATAGACCAGCTCATCTCTATTCCGATATTCTTTAATAATTTCATCGAATCCACTCTCTTGCATTGCCCTACGTAAAACAAAACAATTTCCACCCCTAACCCAAACCAGTCCGTATTCTTTTATCTTTAACCTCAGTTCGTTTACTTTCCCAAAATATTTCCTTAAGTCTAACTCATTAGGGACAAATCCTAGCCTCTTTAAGTCATCCATCTCTTGTTGCATACTTTTATCTCGTCTTGCGAGATCTTGGGAGAAATCTAGAGCATTAGGAATAATTGCTGCCTTCTTATTGGTGCCAATCATTGCCTTAAGTTTTTCAGAGTCGTTCCCGAGATGATAGGAGGATAAATATAGTTTCATTGTTATAATTTATTGTAACTTTATTGTCCTTTTCTGTTTGTTTCTGTCACTTTAGTAAATTATCTAAGATTTTTCTTAATTGTCTTCTTCCCCAAGCAGTTTTAAAGAGTCGTTCGCGTTTGAAAGCTTCATATTTATCTATAAATTCTTCTTTATACCAATGTACAAACGGAATTCTTGCCCTTGTAGATTTTACTTCACCAGCGTTATGTTCTCTAATCCTGTTTTCTACATCTTTTGTGCAACCTATATATGTTCTACCATCTTTTAGGCTTTTAAGAACGTAGACGGTATACATGTTTGTTGGATTTAATATGCCCGCCTCCTCGTCCGCCTTTGGCGAGACGGGGGCGAGGCGATGAGCGGAAGACGGGAATTGAACCCGCCACCTTCTCCTTGGCCCGTAAAATTTGTTCTTTTGAGCGAGAGAGGGGAATTGAACCCCCAGCCTTCTCCTTGGGAAGGAGACGTTCTGCCGTTGAACTACTCTCGCAAATTTAACGGGCTAAAGTCCGGAAACGTTCTACCGACCTTCGTCGGCCATAGCCGACTACGGTCGGCGAAGGCCGATGAACTACTTCCGCAACGTAAAATTCTTCATAGAAGAATTAACGTTGCTGGAACGTTTAAATTTTTAAAAAAATTATTACGTTCCGCATGCAGAATAATTTTAACAAAAAAATTTAAGATTATCTAGGAATTACCAAAATGTTTCCTGGGTGAATGAGACCGGGATGAACAAGTTTGTTGGCTTTGGCAATTTCTATCCAGCGAAACCCATCACCATAAGCTCTAACGGAAATATTCCAAAGTGTATCACCTTTGACAACCTGATATTGGTTTTCGGTAATCGCTTTTCCGATAGTTTTTTCGGTAACAACACCTTTATTTGCAAGACGAATTTTTGCATCAGGAAGATCAAGCTGAATACTAGGACTGATTGAATCGGGGTTGCTTATCTTGTTTGCTTTAGCAATGTCGACCCAATTATAACCAGAGCCATAGAATTTCAAAGCAATTTTCCAAAGACTTTCGCCTTTTTGAACGGTATAAGTTTTTATTTCCGGCTTAATTTCAGTAACTTTCGGGAGTTGACCTTCTTCGATTTCTTCTTTCTTTTCGACTAAGCCAACTTTAACATCTTGGTTTAAACTAGCACCTTGAAAGTATTTATAGATTAAGATTCCAACAACCAAAATAACAAAAATTCCCAGCAAGGTACTTATGGTAGACTCGGCAAGTTTAATTTTTTTTAGAACAGTTTTAAGATTCAATTCATTCACCTCCTCGGGGCAGAAGATTTTTAGGCCCGCCTAATTTTAGCACTCGGCTTTTGGGAACTATTCGTTCACGCTTCGTGCTGCAATTTTTGGCGGGCAGGCAGGATTTTAGGCGTCAAGCTCTGCTCGACAATTGCCAAGCTCAGCTTGGCGGGCTCGACCGGATTCGAACCGGCGGTCTTCTCCTCGACAGGGAGATGTGTTAGGCCTCTACACTACGAGCCCAGTTATGAGAGAATATAGCACAATTTTTGATCAACAGTCAATGTGATAAGATATTCATATAATTTTCAATTTTTAATTTCTAATTTTTAATGAAGGTTTTTAATAATAAAGAAATTGCCGAGCTTTTAAGGTCGGTGGCGGCGGCTTATACGGTTAAGGACGAAACTAAATTTAAATTTCAAATCATTGCTTATCAAAGGGCGGCTGATAGTGTTGAGCACGCTTCCTCAGAAATTAAGGACCTTTGGGACGAAAACAAATTAAAGGATTTGGCAGGTATTGGTCCGGCTATTTTTTCACACTTGGATGAACTTTTTAAAACCGGCAAGGTCAAGCATTTTGAACAAACTTTTAACGGATTGCCGCTTTCAATGTTCAGACTTTTAAAAGTTCCCGGAATTGGACCAAAAACCGCTTACAAATTAACCAAAATTCTGAAAATTAATAATCCCAAAAAATCAGTTGAATTACTTCAGGCGGCCGGGAAAAAAGGTAAAATTAGAGTCATTGAAGGTTTTGGAGAAGAATCTGAAGCTAAAATTTTAAAAGGCATAGAAGAATTTTTAGGAAGAAAGGAGAGAATACTTTTGTATCATGCACAAGAAATCGCCTCCGACATTATAGATTACCTTGAGAAGAATCCTTTTGTTGTTAGGGCCGACCCATTGGGAAGTCTAAGAAGGAAATGTTCCACGGTTGGTGATATTGATATTTCTGTGGCAACCAAAAAACCAAAAGAAGTGATTGATTATTTTCTCAAATACCCCCAAAAGCAAAGAGTTTTAGAATCAGGGAAAACGACCGCCGCCATCCTTTTAAAAAACGAACATCATGTTGACCTGATGATTCAGCCTCCAAAGGCTTATGGAGCTCTTCTGCAGCATTTTACGGGTTCAAAACACCATAATATCAAACTTCGTGAGGTGGCCCTTAAAAAAGGACTTTCTTTGTCTGAATACGGAATGAGGCCTGTTCATAAAGGAGAAGATCCGGGAAAAGGTACTGAAAAAAATGTCAGACCTAAAGGTAAACTAATCGAATTTTCTTCCGAGAAAAAATTTTACGAAAAATTGGGTATGGAATGGATCCCGCCAGAATTAAGAGAAGATGTAGGAGAAATCGAAGCGTCACTAAATCACAAATTGCCCATTTTGGTTAATCAAAAAGATATAAAAGGCGATTTACACATACACAGTAATTTTTCGATTGAGACGAGCCATGACACTGGTATGAGTTCCCCAGATGAGATCATTCAGAAAGCCGTAAATCTCGGTTATGAATATATTGCTTTTACAGAGCATAACCCCAGTTATAATAACCATTCTCCTAAGCAAATTATTGACTTACTTAAAAGGAGAAAATTATATTTTGAACATTTAAAATATTCAAGAACATTAAAATTACCCATAAACATTTTTAATAGCCTTGAAATAGATATTAAACCAAATGGCGAGTTAGCCATACCTGTAGACGGATTAGATTATTTGGATTTTGCGATGGTTTCTGTTCATTCCAGCTTTGATCTCGACAAAGTTAAGATGACCAAGAGAATTTTGTCCGCCTTAAATCATCCAAAAGTTAAGATTTTTGGACATCCAACCGGAAGAATATTAAACAAAAGGGAGGGTTACGAACTTGATTGGGATCAAATTTTTGATTATTGTTTACGAAATGGCAAAATTTTAGAGATTTGTGCTTGGCCAGAGAGACTAGACTTGCCTGATTTTTTAGTTAAAGAAGCAGTAAAAAAAGGTGTGAAAATGGTAATCAGCACCGACAGCCATGTGGTTGAGCAAATGGGTCTAATGAGTTTTGGTGTTTTTGTCGCCAGAAGAGGGTGGGCGGAAAAAAAAGATATTATTAATACCTTATCGACTAAAGAAATTAGTGATATACTTCTAAAATGATAAATATGAGAGGGGGTGAAGAAAAATGATATTAATTCCTATTATTCTTGTTGTTATCGGTCTATATATTTGGTCACTTTATAATAAACTTGTCACCACTAAAACCAGAATCAAAGCTTCAATCCAGGAAATCGGTAATCAGTTGAAAAGGCAGGCGGAAATGATTCCGAATCTGATTGACTCGGTCAAAGGCTACATGAAGCACGAGAAAGATATTTTCAAGGGTTTAACTGATGCCAGAAAAGCGATCTTGGAAGCAACGAAAGCCAATGACCCGCAAATGATGGTAGATGCTTCGGAAAAAATGCAAAAACATTTTGGTCAGTTTATGGCTTTGGTTGAGAGTACCCCCCAAATCAGGGCGGTTGAGGCGGTGACAAAACTAATGGATGAATTAAGGGATACGGCGGATAAGGCGATGTATTCCCGCAGAGTTTTGATTGACCTTTCGGCAGATTATAACATCATGATTGTGACTTTTCCTGCAAAATTGGTCGCTCAGCTTTTAGGTTTTAAAGAAGAAAAGGGTTTAGTGATGCCGGAGGAAGGAGAATTCAGGGAAGTATCCGAGGAAGAGAGAAAAACACCAAAAGTGAAATTGGAGTGAAATGCTAAACATCTACGAACAGGTTGATCGTAATAAAAAACGGTCATTTTTAATAATGGCTGTTTTTGTGGTGTTTATAACTTTGGTGGCTTACGTTTTAGGTAGGGCTTCCGGATACAGTTCCTCATGGATAGCCATCGGTTTAATTTTCTCGGGAACCATGAGCTTTGCCAGTTATTATTGGTCAGATAAAATTATTTTAGGTATTTCCGGCGCCAAAGAGGCCAATAAAAAAGAATATTTTAATTTCTACACGGTGACGGAGAATCTTTGTTTGGCCACCGGTTTGCCCATGCCAAAATTATATGTCATTGACGATACGGCGCCGAATGCTTTTGCCACCGGCAGAGATCCCCAGCACGCGGTTGTCTGTACTACCACCGGCTTATTGGAAAAACTTAACAGGACTGAACTTGAAGGGGTTATCGGTCACGAGCTTTCCCATGTCAAGAATTTTGACACCCGTTTAATGTCTGTTGTCTCAATTTTAGTGGGAATGGTGGCTTTGCTGGGCGATTGGTTTTTGAGAAGTACCAGATGGGGAGTAAGAGGAAGGCCTGCCCGCTTCGCCTTGCGAAGCATGGCGGGCGGGAACAGAGAAAGAGATGAAGGTAATTTAGGGGCAATAATGTTTGTGTTGGCGATAGTGATGGCTTTACTGGCGCCGATAATTGCCCAACTAATTCAATTGGCTATTTCCAGGAGAAGAGAATTTTTAGCCGATGCCTTATCGTCCATGATAACAAAATACCCTGAAGGCTTAATCAGCGCCTTAAGAAAAATTTCCGCCGATATAGAACCGCTGGAAGCGGCAAACCGTGCCACTGCCCATCTTTATATCGTTAACCCTTTAAAAGGAGATGAATTTAAAGGGAAAATTGCCGGTTTATTCAATACTCATCCCCCGGTGGAGGAGAGAATCGCCGCTTTGAGCGGCTTAAAATAAAATATTAAAAATTAAAATGAAAAAAGTAATAGAAAGGGAAACAATTTTGACGGAAGAGGAAGTGAGATATATTGCCAGGCTGGCGAATTTAACTTTAACCGATGAAGAAGTAAAAAAAATCCAAAAGCAGTTGAGTGAAACTTTAAAATACGTAGAGGCGCTTAATGAGTTAAACACTGACAAAGTAGAACCGACTAGCCAAGTGACTGGATTGATGAACATTTCAAGAGAAGATGAAATAAAACCTTCAATTTCTCAAAAAGATTCCTTATCCTGCGCAATGACCAAAGATAATGGTTTTTTCAAAACAAAGTCTATTCATGAATTTAAATAAATTAACCATAACAGAGGCAATAAATGGATTAAAGGAAAAGAAATTTTCTTCTGAAGAATTAGTTGAGGATTGTTTTAAAAGGATTAAGGATATTGATGAAAAGGTAAGAGCTTTCGTTACTGTTTGTGAAAATGAAGCTTTGGAGCAAGTGAAAAGAATTGGTGGCAATGTGCCGAACGCAGAAAAACCTCTATTGGGAATTCCTTTTGCCGTTAAAGATAATTTTTGTACCAAAGACATAAAAACCACGGCTTCGGCTAAAGTTTTAGAAAATTATGTTCCAGTTTATGATGCGACTGTTGTGAAAAAGCTTAAAGAAGCAGGCGCAATAATTATCGGCAAAACCAATATGGATGCCTGGGCTCACGGTTCTTCAACGGAAACTTCTGATTTTTTTACTACAAGAAATCCTTGGAATTTAAATCGTTTGCCCGGTGGTTCATCAGGTGGCTCAGCGGCGGCCATCGCGGCCGATATGACCATTGGTGCCATTGGGAGTGAAACCGCCGGCTCAATTAGGCAACCCGCGGCTTGGTGCGGTGTCGTTGGTATGAAGCCGACTTATGGCAGGGTGAGCCGTTACGGAGTTATCGCTATGGCCTCATCAACTGACTCGCCCGGTCCGATAACCAAGACCGTTGAAGATTCAGCCTTAATCTTAGGCATTTTGGCAGGTAAAGACGAAAACGACGCGACGACCTCTCCCTTACTCGTACCTAATTATTTAAGGGAGATAAGGGTGATGGGGGAAATGGGAGGAATTAGTTGGATAAAAGGAATTAAGATTGGTGTTCCCAAGGAATATTTTATTGAAGGAATTGAGGAGGAAGTAAAAAATAACACTCTCAAGGCAATTGATGTCTTTAAAAAACTTGGGGCAGAGATTGTAGAAATTTCTTTAATTGACCCAAAATATTCTGTGGCTGTTTATACAATTTTACAAAGGTCAGAAGTTTCTTCTAACTTGGCACGCTATGACGGAATCAGATTCGGGAATAATCGGACTTTTTTTGGACAAGAAGCGAAAAGAAGAATTATGTTGGGTACTTATACTTTATCTGCCGGCTATTTTGATAAATACTATCTTAAGGCTCAAAAAGTCAGAACTTTAATTTGTCAGGATTTTGAAAAAGCCTTTCAAAAAGTAGATATAATTCTTGGGCCGACTTCTCCGTGTACAGCCTTGCCAGTGGGCATAACTAAAGGTGCTTCTATGTTTGGAGAACTTCAAGATATTTTAGTTGAAGCCAGTTCAATCGCCGGTTTGCCAGGGATAAATTTATGTAGCGGTTTTTCCCAAGACGGCTTACCTACGGGAATTCAGATTATTGGCCAGAATTTTTCGGAAGAATTAATATTGAAAACAAGTTTTGCTTATGAACAAGCAACGGAATGGTCAAAAAGAAAACCTAATTTAGAATGAAAATTAAGAAAGTTTTAGTTGGATTGGAAATTCACGTTGAACTCAAGACAAAGAGTAAAATGTTTTGCGGCTGTGCGAATGACAGCGATAACAACAAACCCAACAGTTTGACTTGTCCCGCCTGTCTTGGGTTACCCGGAGCCCTTCCCGTACCAAATAAGGAAGCGATCAACAAAACGATTCTTATCGGTTTAGCTTTAAATTGCCATATTCCTCAGAAAAGTAAGTTTGACCGTAAAAATTACTTTTACCCGGACTTACCGAAAGGATATCAAATTACACAATACGACCAGCCATTCGCCATCAACGGATGGCTCAATTTAAAAATTCAATCCTTCGACAAGCTCAGGATTGACCTCTTCGAGCCTGAGCGATTGTTGCCTCAGAGCCGAAGGCCTGAGCGAAGCCGAATGGGTCAAAATTCAAAATTAAAAATTTCAATTAGAAGGGTTCATTTGGAAGAAGATACGGGGAAATCGATTCATACGGAAGTCTGCGGCGAGAAGGTTACTTTATTGGATTTTAACAAATCGGGTATTCCTTTAGTGGAGATCGTTTCCGATCCGCAAATGGAGTCAGCAGAAGAAGTAATCGCTTACTGCCAAAAGATTAGAAAGATTATCCAATATTTAGGCGTTTCTGATTGCGATTTAGAAAAAGGGCAAATGAGATTTGAACCAACAATAAATCTCCTTATCGAGGATCAAGGCAAAGAATTTTACACCCCGTTGGTAGAGATTAAAAATATTAATTCCTTCAGATTCCTAAAAAGGGCAATCGAATTTGAAATCGAAAGACAATATCAAACTTTTCAAGAGACAAAAGAGGAAAAATCTTCAGGCAATAAGACCACCCGCGGTTTTGATCAGGTAAAGATGGTCACTTTTGAACAAAGGCACAAAGAAGAAGCGGAAGAATATCGTTATTTTCCGGAACCGGATATACCACCTTTTCGCATAAGCGAAAAGGAAATCTCAAATCTCAAATCTCAAATCTCAAGAATAGAGTTACCTGAGGCAATCGAGAAAATATTTATTGAAAAATACGGATTAAATGATGCACAAATAGAAGTCCTGACGGAAGAAAAAAGTCTGGCGAAATTTTATGAGGATTGTGTGGGATTGGGGGGAGATGAGGGAATTAGTTCTCAAGAGATTGCCAACATTATTATTAATAAAAGAATCGATTATCAGAATCTCTCCCCGATTGAGTTTATTAAAAAGATAGGGGAGAGTAAAAACAAATTTGTTTTAGATGATAAAGATATTTCTGTGTTTATTGACGAAGTGATAAAAGAAAATCTCAAAGTTGTTGAAGATTATTTAAAAGGAAAAACTCAAGTTTTAGGTTTTTTGATTGGCCAGGTTCAAAAAAAAGCTCTGGGAAAAGCGGATCCGAAAATTGTCCAAAAAATTCTTCTTGAAAAACTTCCCCATTAAGTTAATACTACAAATAGGGCGGTATTTTTTGGTTCGACTAGTCTTTCGACAGTGAGCTCATGACGAACCGCTCACCATAAAATGGGAAACTTTGTTCATCTTCATGTTCATACTGAGTATTCGCTTCTTGACGGATTGCCGAAAATCGAAAATTTGGTGGAAAAAGTAAAAGAGCTTGGTATGCCGGCCGTTGCCATTACCGACCACGGCGTAATGTACGGGTCAATTGAGTTTTATAAGGAATGCAAGGCTCAGGGAATTAAACCTATCGTTGGCATGGAAGGATATATTACCAGCGATGTTAATAAAAGGGACAATAAAACGGCTTTTCGAGATTATAATCACTTAATTTTATTGGCAAAGAACCTTACCGGTTACAAAAATTTGATGAAGTTGTCTACCTATTCTCATTTGAAAGGTTTTTATTACCGACCTCGATTTGACAAAGCTAAACTTGAAGAATGCTCTGAGGGATTAGTTTGTCTTTCGGCCTGTGCCGGAAGTGAGTTAGGTCAGTTGCTAGTTGAAGAAAACAATTTTGAAAAAGCGAAAGAGGTCGCCTTGTGGCATTTAAAAGTTTTTGGTGAAGGAAATTATTTTTTAGAGGTCCAACGTCATGAATATTCGTCTTTTTATGATCAGGCTAAGGATGGTCGGGTCAGAGACAGCTTAATAAAATCCCAAAAATTTGAAGACGAGTGGATTAAGGGATTAGTTAAATTAAGCCGAGAGTTAGGAATTCCTTTGGTAGCGACCAATGACGTTCATTATTTAAGACAAAAAGATGCGTTCGCCCAAGACGTGCTTGTTTGTATTTCGACCGGAAGGTTAGTTTCGGATTTGGACCGTTTGCGTTACGTTGATACACCGACACTTCATCTAAGGACCGCCGAAGAAATGGAAAAATTATTTGCAGACATTCCCGATGCGGTGGAAAATAGCTTGAAAGTCGCGGAATTAATAAATCTGGAAATGGAACTCGGTAAATGGTTTTTTCCGAATTTTGAAATTCCCGAAGGAAAGTTAGCGGCTGATTATTTGCAACAAGTTGCCGGAGAAAGATTAACTTCAAAATACTTAAAGCCTGATCAAGCGACTAAGGACAGATTAAACTATGAATTACAGGTCATTATTAAAAAAGGATATGCGACCTATTTTTTAATGATGGCTGATATGGTTAATTGGTGCACCAATAAAAGGATCATCACTAATACCCGAGGTTCAGCTGCCGGTTCAATTGTTTCTTATGTCCTGGGGATTACCACGGTTGATCCGATAAAATACCAACTTCCTTTTGAAAGATTTTTGAATCCTTTTCGGCCAAAGCCACCCGATATCGATATCGATATCGCTGACAACCGCCGCGAAGAATTGATTGGTTACATTGTGGAAAAATACGGTTCTGATAAGGTGGCCCAAATATGTACTTTTGGAAGAATGCTTGCCCGCGCCGCCGCTCGTGATGTTGGTCGAGTCCTAGGACATCCCTATTCTTTCCCGGATAAAATCGCCAAAGTGATTCCACTTGGGTCGCAGGGTTTTCCGATGACCATTAAAAGGGCACTTGAAGCTTCTCCGGAATTAAGGAATTTTCATGATACCGAGCCAGAAGCGAAAAAACTTTTGGAGGTTGCTCAAGAAATTGAAGGTAACGCTCGTCACGCCTCTGTTCATGCTGCCGGAGTCGTAGTCTCCCCGACACAAATGATTGATTTTACTCCTCTTCAACTTGAACCAAGTGGCTCCAAAATAATTACTCAATATGAGATGCATGCATGTGAAGATGTGGGATTAGTTAAATTCGACATACTAGGTATTCGAAATCTTTCAATTTTAAATGCGGCAGTGGATATTATCAAAGCTGACAAAGGCGAGGAAATTGATTTAAGTAAAATTCCGCTTGATGATAAAAAAACATTTGCCATGCTTACCAGGGGCGAAACCATGGGGGCATTTCAACTAGGAGGTTCCGGAATGACGAAATGGCTGAAAGAATTAAAACCTAACCGCGTTGAAGACATTATGGTTATGATCGCCCTTTTTCGCCCAGGGCCAATGGCCAACATTCCTGAATACATTGCCAGGAAAAACAAAAAAAGCAAGGTGACCTATTTTCATCCCAAAATGGAAAAAATCTTGGAAAAGTCTTATGGAATTTTGGTCTATCAGGAAGATGTTCTTTTTACGGCTTTGGAATTAGCGGGATACAATTGGGAAACGGTTGATAAGTTGAGAAACGCCATTGGTAAAAAAATTCCGGCAGAAATGGCCAAACAACACGATATTTTTGTTCAAGGTTGTATTACTAATTCTGGCTTAAGTAAAGAGGAGGCAGAAAAGATTTGGGATTTGTTTGTTCCTTTTCAAGGATATGGCTTTAACAAGGCCCACGCCGCTTCATATGGAATCGTTTCTTACCAAACCGCTTATCTGAAGGCTAATTTTCCGGTTGAGTATATGACCGCTCTTTTGACGGCCGAGTCAAATGATACTGATAAGGTGGTTGAGGGAGTTGATGAGTGTCATAAGATGGGAATAATTGTCCTGCCGCCAGACATTAACAATTCCCAAACGATCTTTTCAATTGAACCAAACGAGGATTCTTTAGAAAAAAAGGCGATTCGTTTTGGTTTAAATGCCATCAAAAACGTTGGCGATGCCGCTTTAGAAGAAATTTTAAAAGCGAGACTAACGAGTAACAAATTTAATAGTTTTTGCGATTTTTACCTTCGCGTTAATGGGCAAAAAGTTAATAAAAGGGTTTTAGAAAGCCTTATTAAAGCAGGGGCAATGGATAGTTTTGGTAAAAGATCGGCTTTATTAGCTTCCCTAGATTTAAATCGGCAAAAATGTGAATTAATTTTAAAACAAAAGTCTCAAGGGCAAGCCAGTTTATTCGGAGAAAGTGAAAATAAAAATTCAATCCCTCAAGACGATCTGCCAAGTATCGATGAATTTTCCAAAAACGATTTGATGACCTTAGAAAAGGAGCTTTTGGGATTTTATTTAACCGAAAACCCCCTGTCGTCTAAGTTGGCCCTTCTATCAATTGAAGCTGATTGTCGATTGGGAGAAATAGACGCCGACAATTTTGCGCCTCAGCAAAGAATTAAAGTTGGCGGAATAATAACCTCTTTAAGAATTGTAACCACTAGAAAAAATAATTCAGAAATGGCTTTTGCGACGATTGAAGACGGAACAGGGAAAATAGAGTTAGTCATTTTTCCTAAAGTATTTTTAGCTCAAAAAGATATTTGGCAAAAAGATAATGTCATCTTGATTGAAGGAAAAATTGACAGACGTGAAGAGGACGCCTTGACAATTCTTGTTGACAGAGGCCAGATATTGTCTGAACAAGACGGAAAGAAATTTGATTTTATTCTAAGAATTCCTAAGGGTATTTCCTCAAAAAAATTAATGGAAATTAATAGCTTATTAAAAGAAAATCCCGGCGATAAAGACGGTTTGTTGATTTTTGAAAATGGAGCCGGTCCGAAAAAACTGGCTTTAAATTTTGGTGTTGACTACAACAAGCAGTTAGAGGAAGAAATTAACCGCATCTTGAACGGCTAAGCATATACTGCTAAAATATCACGATGTCAGTTTCTATAAAGATTAAGGATGTCGAAGTTCATGTTGGCGATTTAGTTAGCCTTACCCAAACCTTTAAAGAGGGAGAAAAAGAGCGTTCCCAAATTTTTCAAGGTACGGTGATCGCCATTGGTGGAAGAGATATTAATAAAATGATAAAACTAAGAAAACTTGCCGTTGATGGAATAGGGGTAGAAAAGACTTTTCCAGTTTATTCGCCTACGATTTTGAAGATCACCGTTAAGAAAAAAGGTCATCCCCGAAGAGCAAAACTCTTCTACTTAAGAAATAAGAATGTCTAATCTTTCCCTAGGCAGGCTTGGCGAGGATTTAGCCGCAAAATATCTTCAAAAACAAGGATACAAAATTATAGAAAGAAACTTCAAGAAAAGATATGGAGAGATTGATATTGTGGCTCGGGATCCTTCGACGCGCTCAGAACAGGTGGGCGAAACATTAGTTTTTGTGGAGGTTAAGACTAGATTTCCAGGCGAATTTGGTTTACCGGAAGAATCGATTACGCCTTGGAAATTGAAATCCTTAATTAAAAGCGCCGAATATTACAAAATGCTTCATCCCGAATTACCGGATTTATTAAGGATTGATTTTGTGGGGGTAGAATTTGGGGAAGACGGAGGAGTAAGAGAAATAAAATTGATTAAAAATATTTCATCTTAATGGTGAGCCCGGTGCGGATCGAACGCACGACCAATTGCTTAAAAGGCAACTGCTCTACCACTGAGCTACGGGCCCAAATGATCTTATTAGTTCCCTTCCCTTATGAGATTTCAAAAATCTTTCTCTTTTAATTGATTCACTCCTTGTTTTATATTCCTCTTTTAATTTTAAAATCCAAGGGCCTTTATTCTTTGTATATCTTCTTATTTTACCCTTGAAATCATTGTTGTGCTCATTTAGCCTTCGTTCAATATCATTTGTCTGACCAACATATATCTTGCTTTCTTTATTTATCAATACATAAACCGTATACACAACAATCAATTGCTTAAATCAGGCTGAGCCTGACTGCCACTGAGCTACAGCCCCCTCACTTCGTTCGGGGTAAACCATTCTTTTAACTAGCTGTAAATCCCCAAAGAAGTGGTAAAATTATATCAAGATTATGGTTATGAAACAATCGTATTTGCTATTAGGGCCATTTAAGTTATATTTTTATGGTTTTTCAATTTTTTTGGCGGTAGCTTTAAGCTATTGGTGGACAAGAAAAAGAGCGGCGCAATATGATTTATATTCCCAAGTTGTTGAAGAGATATTCCTGAGTTTAATTCCTGTTTCTATTATAGGAGCACGTTTATATCATGTTTTAAGTTGGTTTTCGTATTATAGAATGTTCCCTTTGGAAATTTTTTTTCTTTGGCAAGGCGGCTTGGGAATATACGGCGCCATAATCTTGGGAGTAAGTTTTGTCTATTTATTTTGTAAAATAAAAAAAACGAATTTTTTTAAACTTTTAGATCTCATGTCTCCCTCAGCTTTAATTTGTCAATCAATAGGAAGGCTAGGCAATTACTTTAATCAGGAAGTCTTTGGCCCGCCGACAAGTTTACCCTGGAGAATATTTATCCCTCCGGATAAAAGACCGGTGCAGTATTTAAATAAGTCTTTTTTTCACCCAACTTTTCTTTACGAATCAATCCTCTTATTTTCAGCTTTTTTGATTATTAATTGGATAGAGAAAAACAAAAAGATAAAAAACGGACAAATCTTTTCCCTATATTTAATTTTTTATGGCACAATCAGGTTTTCAACTGAATTTTTACGTTTTGACACCTGGCAGGTTCAAGGCATTAAAGTGGCCCAAATAATGTCGTTATTTTTTATCTTTATGGGAATGGGAATTTATCTTTGGTTTCGTGGAATTAGAAGCAAAAAGTTGGTAAAATAGAGGTTGTAAGAGGGGATTAATCCACGTCTGAATTTTAATAGCCAGCCTTTAATTCTACTCCGTGTTGCTCGTAAAAATCTCTCGTTGCCTGAGAGATTTTGCTAAAAGGATAAGGGGCTGCCTGAACTGCTGTCAAACTTTGACATCGTTCCAAAAGGGCTTTCGCTGCTGGTAGACTTGTCATATTTAATGAGGTTAACCGTACATTTCTGGTATCGGCCGGCAAAAAATTGATTCGCTCTTGTCTCGAAACATGAATAAAAACTGTTTGCGGCTTAGGCCTCGGATCTATAATATCAGGATGTCCGTACACCTGGTCTTCCCAATTATCCCCAGCGGTCTTATCCAGAATTTCGGTTTGCCTAGGGGGTTCTTTGCGTCGAACATTTTTTGGGGCTGCCTGAACAGAACTTCCGTCATTAACTTCCATAGTTTGATTTGTTTTCCAAACAAGAACCGGAGGAAATACCCTTTTCCCTAACAAATCTTGGTTTTTTAATTCTAGAATTCTTACCAATGGACTTTTGAATCCTAAAAAAGCAAAAGAGTCTTGTAGAAAACTTCCTTCAGGTGAATCTATTAAAGCATCCAATTCATCTCTTTCATTACTAGAATTTATTAAATGGCTTGCTTTTTGAACCATCTCTAGCTGTTGATCAGTTAATCCTTCGCCTTTAAAATCAGGTACACGGATTCTGTAACCAATAACTTGCTCTCGAATAAGTTGAAGCGGAGTTCTGCCTTCAAACCGATCATCAGGGGAATTCAGAAGTTTGGCCACATCCTCATCGGCAACAAGCGTTAAAAAAGCCGTATTACCCCTCAAGAAATAGCTTGCCAGAAGTGACTCAGCTGTCTCAAGTATTTTCAGTTCCTTCAGGGTGTAACCAGAAAATACATCAGAAGTAAGAACGGGAACAATTATTGGTCTCAATCTTTCAGGCATAACGACGAAATTATATCATAAATGTAAGCTTATAGGGTGATTTAACCATTACTTTCTACAGAAAAACAAGTGAGATTATGTTTATTAATTAGTCTTATAGTTTATAGACTGAGATTAGTCGGAATAACTTCTGAAAGAAGACTAAAACTACCCTACCTAGCTTGTGAACCAATAAGGGATTTGTTAAAATAAAGCATCTGGCCCCGTCGTCGAGTCAGACTCGACTGACGGATGCCAAGTCAGACTTGGCCCCGTCACGTCAAACGTGACAGGTGCCGCGTTTGACGCGGCCCCGTCGTCTAGCGGCCTAGGACAATTGGTTTTCAGCCAATGAATCGAGGGTTCGAATCCCTCCGGGGTCACCCGTTTGTTTGAGGAGTCCACAAAAGCCTCTTTTACTCGGTAACAGCTTGCTATTTTAGGTGTTTGAAAATCACCGTCTTTTAAATACAGCCCTTCCGGGAAGATAGAACACCCCAGTGATTGTCTAACCTCTGCTGGGGCAGCCACGAATATCTTTTCCAAGTGAGTAAAGAAAGCCTTAATCCAAACCATTAAGACTTTGACTTCATCAATCTCAATACTTTTATCAGCCAAAAGTGTCTTCTTGGTCATTATCCTTGTTTCTAGGTCATCACGGAGTTCCACGAAGTCCTTGTCAGAATATACGCCGGTCAGGTGTTTTTCTTTCAGGGTGGCGAGCATCTCTTCAAGATTGGTTATATCTTTTTTAATTTCATCATTGGTTTCAGTAACAACCTTGTTTTGAGCCTCGTATTTTTCAAGCATTAAAGCAATTTTCAAATCCATAAACTCCGGTGTCGGCTCTAACGTCTGAAGAAGTAGTTTAAACTTGTTTTCAATTATATCTCTTGGGTAATTCTTAACTGGATGAATCTTTCTTGAAGAACAAAGATAATAGGGAAACTTGTTTCTTTTTCCAGTTGACCAGCAGGAAGTAAGCCGGTGGCCGCACTCTGGACAAACTAGGATTCCACGGAGCATAAAATCTTCCCTGAAATGAACCTTGGGTGCATTACCCGGACTATTCCCGGAAAACACTGCCTGGACCTTGAAATATAACTCTTGGGGAATCATTGGTTCGTGCCTGCCCTGGATAGTGCCGTATTTCTTTGACTGAAGAAGCCCGTAATAGAAATGGTTTTTAAAGATATGGAAGACCGAAGTTTTACTGAACTTCTTTAATTTATACTTATTAAGCTCCCTGACAATTGATGAGATGGAAAGTCTTTCATTAGATATTCTCTCCCACATATTTTTAATAATCGGCCACCATTTCTCATCCCTAACAGCTTGAGATTTCTCTCCTGGCTTTTTAAAAAGGAGATATCCTAACGGAGGATTGGTGGTTGGGTAGCCTTCAAGGAAGCGTCTCTTCATCCCGTTGGCGGTGCTTCTGGCTCTATTTTCATTTTCATACTGGTTGAAGCCAGAAACGATTGTGGTGTAAAGTCTTGATTCCGGTGACATCTCCTTAATCATTGGTTCTGTTACTGAATCAAGATTGATAGCATACCTGGCCAAGTCTGCCTGGATGATAAGCAAGTCTTTGGTGTCTCTTGAAAACCTTGATGAGTGGTAGAAAATGACTGTGTTAATTTCATTCTCTTTTTTCCGGCAATAAAGAAGCATTTTTTGAAATTCCGGCCTGTCGTCAGTTTTGGCTGATTCGCCCGACTCAATAAAGACCTTAACCACTTCATAATTATTTTTTTGGCAATACTCCCGGCAGATAATTTCCTGATTCTGAAGCGAGAAGTTATCAACTTGCTTTTGTGAAGAAACCCTGAGGTATAAAACAGCTTTCTTGTTCATTTTTCCCTACTTTCATTATGGTGGCTTTCTTTTAATGATGTCAAGTATCTTTCAAACACTGAAAACAAGGCATCACAGAGTCTAGATTCATTAACGATTATCGTTTCTATCTCTTCATCGGTCCTTCCAATTGAATATTTACCTAATATTTTCCTTGCTTTTTCTATTGTCATTTGCTGGTTTTGTTCTTTTGTTCAAAATACTTTTTGTAAAATTCCTTATGAATTCTCTCAACGCCTTCAAGAAGCTCTTTTGCAGAACGCCAGACGACTTTGGAGACCTGTTGGCGTTCATAAAGGTCAATCATGTCCTCCAATGCCATTTCAAGGGTGGGGAGATAGTGGACGAGGTTAGAGTTATCAACCTTTACGATATACTGTCTTAAATCAATAAAAAGGCTTACACCTTCAATTTTGAAAATTAGTTTCCATTTCATTTATTTTCACCTCCTTGTTGTTTACGAATATCATTGATAGCTGTATTTGTTTTTCTTTTTGGTCTTTTTTGAATTATCAGGGTAAAGAGTGCAGGCGGATTATCAATTAAATAACCAGAGCCGTGGAGGTTAACAATGCGGTTAAGGACACTTTTAATTGTCTTAGGGGTATATGCCTGAGCCATAAATGACCAATGAGTTGATATGCTTGGCCATTCCTTAAAAAATTCTTCTAAAATAGGAGCAATTAAAATTGGTGGAGTTCGGTAATTAAATGTTTTTAACTGTTTAATAAGTTCTAGTTTCCTTTGCGTTAGTTCAAAATTAGCCTTGCGTTTACCAATATCATTAACCATTCCATTAACACTAATATTGTCATTGGTTCTTTCGTTCTCTTGATAATATCTTTCCTTAACAGGAGTAGCTTCTGCAACCGCCTCGCAAATCTGGAGTTGGTCAAAGGCAGATAAATCCGATTCGGGGTCGTATTTGGCTCCGAAACTTTCAATTATTTTAACAATTTCGTTGAGTTTTCTATTGTCAGTAATTACTTTCTCCATTTTCATCTTTCTCCTTCAACCCAGGGACTAAAATGTATCCTTTTCCATTACAAGCGTGGCAACTAGCTTTCCCCCAATTTACCGTCCCAAAACCATTGCAAACTACGCACTTCATCGGAATATAAGCTGGTTTTTGATTTTCAATTCTGTCTGTCATCTTTCTTCTGCTCTTAATCCACAAAAAAAGCAGCCTCTAAGGCTGCACAAACGAAAAAACTCAAGCAAAATCTTTCTCTTAGGTGTGCAGCCTAGTTTTGAGAGATTTCACTTGAGCCGTTTTAAACTCCGCTGATTAAGAAATTTGTCAAGACTGAACCCTAGTTTCTCTGAGCCAGGTCCTGGTCCTGAAGTCCTAATCGGTTTCTCAGTTTAATAGCGTCATGTGACACCATTTATTTTATTCAATTATGTTAATTATACCACGTCAAGCAACCTTCTTTAAGCTAAATGATTCTACTTGTATTCTTCCTAAGGGAAACCTTTGGTGCTGTTTTGGAAGTTATGCTAGATTATCCTTTTTGTTCTCATGATTTAAGCCATTCGTGCCTAAGTTATCTTGACAAAATTCGTGCCTTTTGGGAGTAAAAGCTAGCTTTTAATTTTTCAATAAAAATCTATCCTAATTAAGTTATTCCACCTTAATCGTCACGACCTTGAGATAAAAAATGATGTGCGATTAAATGACGGCTGAAGATATGGTTATTTTTTTCCCAATCCCAACCACTGGTTACCCCCCCTCCTGTCAAAAATTATTATTAAATTTGACTTTTGTTTGCTTAAGCTAAATAATATGTTCAAAGTGAATAAAATTAGAAACCTCAGCGAAGAGATTTTTGAAATCTTAAGAGTAATCTTCACTTTTGCTAAAAAAGTTTTTCCCTACTTTATTATTTTTTCCCTTGCTGGGTATTTATTTTCTCAACCTAGCGAAAACAGTCTGCCTATTCCAAATTATAAAGCAGGTTTTTTATTGGCGACTATTATGGCTTCAATTTTAATTGCTTATAATTATGGTAAACAGGAGGGTTCTTCAAACCAGAAGGAAATTGACAATCTGAAGAACCAGCACAAATCCCAAGAAGTAATTGACGCTGAGATTATTAAAGGTCCACCCGGGTCCAGTTAACTTATTAAAAATGAGTCTTGAATTTTTTTTAGGTCTTATCATCGCTATAGCAATAGGGATATTTATAGGAAATCACCTAAAGGAAACTCTAGGAGTTTTAACCTTATTAGCCGTATTATCAGTCGTAATAATTGTCGTATTTATTGTTATTGATAAATTAAAATTAAAGATTTCAGAAATTTGGCCAATGTTTTTGGTAATTGGATTAGGCTCATTAATTACTAATTTTCTTGAAAAGAAAAATCCAAATTGGCGAAATACTCCAATAAACTTAACCCCAAAAGCTAAAAACGTTTTATCTATTTTTGCAATAATACTTTTGGTCTTAATTATTTTATCGCTGTTATTTTCCTGATAACGTTTCTGTTAAAAGATTTTAAAAGGAAGGAGGCGAAATGAAAGAAATTTTTGAGAATCTTGAACCTTGGTTGCTAGGAATTGTTCTTTTCCTTTTGGTTAAACCATTAAGTTACTCTAATGAATTCGAAAAATCAACTCTTTTTTTGTTGACGTTAATAACTTGGATTATTTTGTTGTTTTACAACTCGGCCAGAAAAAAGGATTTTTTTGTTTAATGAGAGGCTGTTCGCTTAATAAGGTTTTTACCAAAAGAAAATGAAATTAGGTATGACCACAAGAAAAAATGTTTTTTTCTTTCTCTTAATAATATTTACGGTAGTCTGCTTCCTTTTATCAAGAAAAAAAGGGTTGTTAATAAATAATAACAAGCAAGGATTGTTTAAATCTAAATCTGTTTGCGATGAAATAATAAAGAGGACTGATAGCATTCCCGTTAAAACATTTAATGGTCCTCCCCCAAAAGTTAATTTCTCTAGATATCCCGAAGCGAAATTATTTTACACCCGTATTACTGAGGCCGCTTCACTCGGACCAAACTTTGCAGGACATTTTACTTTTGCTTATTGGGGGTGCGGAATGTTATGTTTTCAATATGTAATAATAGATTCAATAACCGGAAATATCGTTGTTTACGAAGATAGCCCGGTAGAGGAAGTTATTGACCCAACTTTCAGTATTAATAGTCGAATTCTTGTTTTCAACCCTAAAAATTCATTCACAAAACTTGATGGGAAAAAATTAGAAGATATCCTTAAGGATTTTGAATATGAAACCGGTTGGGTCCGAGAATATTATGAGATTGTTGATGGCAGTAGCGATAGGCCAGCTTGGCTGAATAAGTTGTGTTCTGAGAATGTTTTAGATGGACTTTTTGTTTATTAAAATTTGTTTCCATTAAATTTTTAAATTTATGATGGACTTAATTCGTGGTCTTATCTGGCTTTTCACTGTTGAACTTAAGTTAACTCTAATAGTCTGTGCGGTTATTTTTCTGATTTTTGTTTTTGGCGACAAGAAAAATTAACTGGATTTAGATTACCCTCTAAAAAACATTTTTATTAAACAAGCGTATAATTAATATGGTTTAAAAATGAAACTATTTTATGGCAAGTCTAAATAAAGAATATCAATATTTTGAAAATAATCGGTTAGAACTATTAAAGAAATACCGTGGCAAGTTTATAGTAATAAAGGCTGATAAGGTGGTTGGCTCTTATGACAATGAAGTTCAAGCCTACATCGGTAGTATTAAAAGCCACAAACCAGGGACTTTTTTGATACAACTCTGTTTACCCGATAAAGAAATACCAACGCAGGTATTTCACTCAAGGGTAATTTTCTAAATGGATAATTCTTCTAATAAAAGGCATCTAGCCTTCACGCTCAGATTTAATGGCAGGACTAATGCGTTGGTAATTTCCGTGAAGATATCATTACCGTATAATCCCGAGATAGACCAAAACAAAGAGCCACCAATTCCCATTGAATGTCGGGCAATATGGGATACTGGTGCAACCAACTCCGTTATAACTAAAGCTCTCGTTCAAAAAGCAGGATTAATTCCATCAGGGAAAGAGAAAGTCACGAACACATCAATTGTTGAATTAAGAAACAAATTCTTTATTAATTTATTGCTACCTAACAAAGTAATTCTTCCCTACTTAAAAGTAACAGAGTGTGAAGATGTTTTGGGAAATGGAAATATTGACATGTTAATAGGAATGGATGTAATTGGGGTAGGTGATTTTGCAACAACTCACGAGAACGGCAAGACAGTTATGTCGTTTATTGTGCCGCCAATTAGCACTATTGATTATGTGCCAATTTCTGAATCAGAAAACCGAAAACAAGAAACAATTGAAAATTTTGAATCTCAAAAAAAAACTGCGTTCATTTCACCTATTGCCCAAAAAGGTCCTGAGAGCTAAGCGTAAAAAAGAGAGACAAAACAGAAAAAAGAGTCACAAAAGACATTAATTGGAGAGCGAAATTTTAACCGAAAACATTGGTAAATTAGAAAGATAAGCAATGCTCAGCGGATATTCATTAAAAACAGCCTTCCAGCCGTTGAGCGTCTCAACTAGCTTATCCGTAATTAAGTTAGAAAGAACGGAACGGTAGTTCTCCACAAAAAAATCTTGGCTATAATCCTTTTTTGTGAAGGCAGGATTTATATAATAAATCATACATCCCTTGATAATTTGCTACTGTGCCTAATCCTTTAGTGCTTGCCATACTTTCGGAAACCTGTTTTCCACACATTGTTCTTATGTTTACCGGTCTAAATTGAAACCAGTAAAACAAGTAAGCAATTAGTAACAAGAGAAGAACCCCGGCAAGAAGTTTAAAATTAAAAGGAGATTCCTTGGCCATAAACTAATTATTAAGACTTAGAAGTTAAAAGTCAAATTTGGATATAAGTAAAAGCGTTCTTGTAAGTCTCATATTCCACTGCCGGAATTGCCATATAATAGGTTCTAACGTTGTCGCATAGGGGACCCACCGTCAAATTTGTGCGTAAGTAAAAGGTTGAAGAACTGGTGAGAATTTTTTGTAAAGATAATACCATTGCTCTAATATAGTCTCATTAGTGTTTGAACTAACGAAAATTGTGAACGTTTTCGAACAAATTCGAACTCATTTCAGGTCAACGTGTTAGCTCGCCTCGCTCCGCTCGGCTCGCAATGTTGCGCGGCGCCCCCACCCGCCGCGCTTCCGAAAAAGTCGGCTCGAACAAGACAAAATCAGAATTAATTTCGTCTTAAAGAAAAACGCAAAAATTTTAAAGAACTTTTACAACTTAAATGGCCGCTCTGGTTGTACTCAAACCCTTTCGGATCTGTCCAAAGCGGCCATTAAAAAATCCGAAAGATGGTTTGAGTACAATTACACTATAACAAATTTTGATCGACAACAACAATGATTATTAATATACAGGAATATTCCAAAAACGTTATAATTGAGATAAACCAACGAGGTGTAATTTTATGGTTGTAACCAAATTTAGAAAATTATTTCAGGTTTTAGGAGGAGGCGTGTTTCTTTGGGTTCTCTACGATTTTGCAAATTCTTTTCTCTCTGCTGCATTAGAGGGTCTCTACTTTTCACAATGGGTGGTAATCGATAATAAATTTCCTGACATCTGGTATGGTGGAACTTTTGCCGCCGCTACTCTTCTACTTCTTATCACAGCACCATTTCTAGGGGCTTGGTCTGACACACACGGTAAGAAAATGCCATTTCTTAAAGTGTCAACAATAGCCATAATTATTTTTGGTGTTATTTTAGGAATTGTATCCAACTCATTTCTGCCGGCAACCACAAAAGTTATTTTTGCTCTCGTAGTTTTCTTTTTTATCCAATATTTTTATCAGGCTAGTCTCACTTTTTACAATCCCTTGCTTGACCAGTTATCTTCTGCAAAAACAAGAGGACTAATTTCGGGTATTGGGCAATTAGCCAACAATCTTGGCTTTGTTGTTGCAACAGGAGTGTTCCTACTTCTAGTTAAATCGAATTTCGTATTGTTTGGCCAATCGGGCAGAAATCAAGTATTTCTTCCGGCTACTATTTTATTTGGGCTTTTAGCCTTACCTATGCTCATTAAATTCAAGGAACGATCGGTAAACCAACAAATTTCTACGTCGAATTTTAAAACTGTTTTTTCACAGACTCTTAAAGGAATTCGTCAACTTTTTACCCAGCAAAAAAACGTTGGAATATTTTTAGTTGCCTTTATGCTTATTTCTGATGCCGTCCTGACTGCAAATCTCTTTTTCGCAATATTTATGGAGCAAGTTTACCACATACCTGATACGCAGAAATTTGTATTACTTACCTTAATGTCTGTTATTACAATTCCAAGTTGCTATTTTTTTGGTTGGCTTGGAGACAAATTAGGGTTAAAAAGAATTTTAATTGTCTCGTGCGTAATTTTAATAATCAGCTTCTTGCTCATAAGTTTGTCCACTTCTTCTGGTTTACTTTATCTGTTGATGTTATTCGTTGGACTCGGATGGGGAGGATATTATGCAACCGCACGCGCTCTGTTAGTGAACATTTCACCTGCAAAGCAACTTGGCGAATATTTCGGTTTCTACTCTACCTTTCAAAAATTTGCCTCCATCATCGGCCCGCTTACTTGGGGAGGAATAACATTAATGTTAACGAACTATGGTATTGTTCGTTATCGCATAGCGATTATTGCACTGGTAGTCCTGATGATAGCTGGGACTGCGCTATTAACGCGCGTAAAAGAGGAAAGAGCTTAGCTATGTTTACTATGCTTTTAAAAATATTCTTTTTACTCCTTGTACTAGCGATTGCGAATGTCGCTTATAAAGGTAGAACATTTAATAAAACAAGCTTGAATAGGGTTGTAGCTTTATCCTTATGGTTTATTGTATGTTCATTTGTATTATTGGGAACTAATTACCAAAAACTACTCGTAACTTTCAATTTCACAACAGTCGGTATTTTCATTATAACTACTTTAGTCTGGTTTCTTTTTCCTAAACTAATTCGTCTTTACGGAACGTATCCTAATTCATATTTAAAAGATAAGAAAGGCAATACACGCTTTATGGTTAGATTTGAGCTACCTTCAATGACCATTAAATATTTTGAGGTTTTATTCCAGCAAGCCGCCTTTCTATTTTTACTTTTTCTAGCCCTAGAAGGCTTACCAACAGTTGCGAGTATTTTTCTATTTACCCTGATTGTTGCAATTATTCACTTAGGTAATTTATTCTTTCTGCACTATAAATGGGCTCTTTTTTATTCTGTTTTAAGTATTCCAATGGCAACTCTATTTGGCTATACTATTTTGCGAGGTTTTGTATTATTAACAGCAAGTGTGCATTTAATTTTCTATCTCGTTTTTAATGCACGGTATTGGTTTCCGAGAGTACAGAATAGAAATTAGTGCTATACTCTGGGAGTTTCCGTGTCCGCGCACGGGTGGGAGGGGCAAGGACACAATAGTTTCTTTCCCTTCTCGAGCGAAAGCGAGAGAAAAATCGCGCGCGCAAAAAATAACGGAAGCGCGGCGGGTGGGGGCGCCGCGCAACATTGCGAGCCGAGCGGAGCGAGGCGAGCTAACACGTTGACCTGAAATGAGTTCGAATTTGTTCGAAAACGTTCACCGAGCTCAGCTCGGTTTGAGCCAGCTAAGCTGGGTGACAACAAGCTCAGCTTGCTCACCAAAATGTATTACGTTTATATTCTTTTTTCCGAAGTGAACAAACAACTTTATACTGGCTTTACTGATAATCTCCGCTCACGTTTCAAAGCTCACACGGAAGGATACGTCAAGGCAACAAAACACAGAAGACCGTTAAAACTAATCTACTATGAAGCGTACACTTCAGAACCAGATGCAAGACACCGAGAAAAATATTTAAAGGGAGGAAACGGACGAGGTGAATTGAAAATTCAACTCAAAGATGTTTTAAGTAAGTAAACTCGCTTATAAAAACTTTTAGTTTCCTATAAAAACATCAAAGAAAAATCGCCAAGCTCAGCTTGGCAAATATCAAGCTAAGCTTGACGCAAAAATTTTAAAGAACAAAATGTACAAGAATAGGATAATGATCAGACCCTTCAATTTCATAAACTTCACTAAAAGTGGCTTTTACGTCTTTGGCAAAAATGTAATCTATCTTTTGTTTAGTATCCATTCCCACTTTTCCTAAAAGAACAACCATTGATTTAAGCAGGTATTGGAAAATTTTTGTTTTACCTTCTGGTACGGAAAATGGAGATGCTAAATCTGCAGAATAAGATAGATTATTTGTCATGTCATAAAAATTTTCCTGATGTAATTTCTCAAGAAATGGTTTTTTGTCATTTAATAAATTGAAATCTCCGCATAAAATAATTTTGCCACTTATACCTAATCCTTTAATTTCTTTTAAAATATAATCAAGTTGAATAAGTCGCTGTTTCGCTCCACCCTCCCACGCTAAATGAGTATTTAGAACAACTAAAGGAATTTTGTTGTATTCAAAAATAGTAATCAAAGCTGCGCGATTAACGGGGGCCATTGCGCCATCAGTAATAGACCAGACAAACATTTTTTCCCAAATAGCCCATCTTGGAGTTGGAAGATGTAAAATTTTTGAATTCTGCAATTTAAATTTTTTGTTATTGTAAAAAGTTGCCAAGCCTCTTGTTCGTCTTGGTGATATCAAGTTTAGGTTTTTTTCTTGAGAATAATTATTGCCAAAATACCGTTCAAATTTAGAAGAAAGAGATTTATCCTCCGGAAACTCCTGAAAGCAAACAATATCTGGTTTATTTACTACCGATTCTAATTTTTCTAATATTTTATCTGCATATACTCCCCCTAGAACATTGTAAGAAAGTATCGAAAATTCATTCTGATTTTTAACCCTCTTACTTTTTTGATTGGTATTTTGTTTAGCACTGCCAAGTAAAACCCATTGATATCGAGGATCTAAGAGGGTTGCTAAAGAAAACATTGCGAGTAGGTAGAATAGCAAGGCGAAGATAATTAGATCAATCTTGGTAAAACATTTGTTTCTCCAAGATTTAGGAATAGCAAATAAAAGAAATATTTCGATAAAAAGAGTATTAACCATTGCCCAATGATAAAACCAAATAATTTTTTCAGGTAAATGAACAAGGTTTTCCTCAACATTTCCTAATTTATCTAAAAAAGTAGGAATCTCTAATAAATCCTGAGTAATATCTTTTGCAAAATGGATAACCACTAAAATATAAATTGGAACCAAAATAATTCTCCATAGCCTGAATAGCCTTTTGTTTGATTGTAATTTGTTCTTTATTTCAATCATGGAATTTTTCCTCAGTTCTTGATAAAATTATACCAGAATTCTTATAGCTGGCGAAGCCAGCAAAAATCGCGCGTGCAAAAAATAAGCAGAGCTTGATTTTCGCTTTCGTTCATATTAACGGAAGCGCGGCGGGTGGGCACATACTGAGTTCTACCTCTTTGTTAATTTATAGTTGATATAATATAAGCGTCACAATATTGTTAAGCTATGTCCTTAAACGACATCTATTTATCCTTATCCGAAAGAATGAGAACCCAAGTATGCGAAGGTATCAAGACAATTGCCCTTTCCGCGGACAATCCCTTAATAAAAGAGATAATCGAGTATTCGTTCATACCCACAAGAAAACTCTATATTTCAGTTATGGCGGGCGCAAGTTATATAGCTTCCGGGAGAGATGATTTAGAAGCTCTTTCAAGTGTCGTTACTTTTACTGAGGCTGTAAATTTAGGTTGGCAAATGATCGACGACATAATTGATAACCACAAAATTAGATTTAACAGACCTTCACCAAAAGAAAAATATGGTCAAAATGAAACTTTACTATCTGCCTTGTATCTCATTCATCAGGGATATTCTCAAATAAGTAAATATAAAATTTATCATCTTAATAAGCTTGGAAAAACTTTTTCTGGATGGCTGACTAAAGATATTAAAAAAGGTAAAAATATCACTGGTTGTGAATTGACATTAAAAAATATCGCGAATTCATTTGGTGTATTTAATAGGATAGCGAGTGAAATAGCAGGAGCTCCAACTAGAGTCCAAGAATCACTGGAAAATTATGGATATTATATGGGTTATGCCATGGCAATTCTTGATGAATGCTATGATCTGAAAGGAGAATTTGGTAGACCAAAAGCAGAGGAGATGCGAAGTGGCGACGACGTTTTGGTTGTAGTCGCAGCTCTTGAGATGGATAAAATTGATGTTACCAGAGATGAAGATCCTTGGAGCAAATTAAAAGATACCAACGCACACATATATATTTGCAATCAAGTAAAAGAAAATGCGGCTCTTGCTAGAGAATCGCTTAAGGTGATTACAAACAGGAACGCCAGAGAACTTCTCGAATGTGTGGTAAATTTAGTTGAAGGCAATTTAGAAAACCTATAACCAGAAGAAACTAAATTACATTTTAATTCCTTGTTCAAAATATAAAAAACATGTCTGCCCTTTAGGGGCCTGGATAAAAGGATATTGATTGTCCAAATTCTGGATTTTAATACGGATACTTCTCGAAAATAATTCTCCACTCCTTGAGTATTTCAATCAATTCCTCTGTAATTGAGTTCGAAAGAACACAACGATAGTTCACCCGTTCGACTCATTTCATTCGCTCAGGGTGAACACTTTTATTGAGCATTTATAGCTAATATAGATTAATTTAAATGGGATTTGAGATCTGTAACTATAGCGAAAGATATAATCTAGGTGGTTTCAGGTGCTCGAAGCTTTAGCGAAGTACACCCACCGGGGTCACAAATAAAAATGTTATAATTTATCTATGGAAAATTTTAATACAATTAAGGTTGCTTGTGATGTATTTATTACCCGAGGAGGGAAATTACTTCTTGGTAAAAGAAAAAATTGTTATGGTGCTGGAAGCTGGGCTTTGCCGGGAGGACATCTGGAAGTCGGTGAGAAAATGATTGATGCCGCAAAAAGAGAAATTAAAGAAGAATTGGGAATAGATGGCATTAATTTAAAGTTTGCTGTTATTAGTGATTTTATCGGTGACTCTTCCCAATATGTTCATATTGATTTTCTTTTAGAGAATTATAAAGGTGAGATTAAATTAATGGAGCCGGAAAAATGTGAAGAATGGCGGTTTTTCGACCTAAAAGAAATTCCTGAAAATATATTTAACTCTCATCAAGACCTTATAAAGGCTTTTAAAGAAGGAAAAGTTTATCTTTACTGAGAATTTTATCTCTTCGTTCAAAAATATATTGACAAAGATAACCTTGATTCAATAAATTCACTAGGTTAGACTAACTTCATGATTATCTTTGGTATTGATCCCGGCATGGCGACTTCGGGGTATGGCGTAGTTGAGTGTAAAAATAGAGACATTAAAGTTATTGAGATGGGTTGGTTGACAACTTCCAAAGACGACCCTAAGGAAAAAAGGCTCATTTCTCTTTATAAACAAACCCGGAGCTTATTGAAAAAACACAAGCCTGATATCATCTCTATCGAAAGACTTTTTTTCTTTATTAATTTAAAAACGGCTATGGTAGTGGCCGAATTCGGCGGGGTTATTCGTCTTGCTGCCGCGATGGAAAATGTCCCCTTAATTGAATATGCTCCGCTCTCGGTTAAATTGGAAGTTGTCGGTACAGGTAAGGCAGACAAGAAAATGGTAAAAAGCGCGGTTAAAAAGATTTTACATGTTTCTTCAAAGAAAAATAAAAAAACCTATTTTGACGATGTCGCTGATGCTTTAGCCATGACTATTTGCCACGCGAGGAAATGTAATCTTATTGCAAGAGTTGCAGGTAATGATAAAATAAAGGAAACCCCACTTCGTCCCGCCTTAGGCGGGACTTCGAGGGGCAAAGGAGGAGGTGAGAAAGCTTAATGGCAGATTTCAAAGTAGGAAAAATTACCCACTATTACGATAAAATAAAGGTGGCCGTCGTCGAATTATCGGGAACTTTAACTGCTGGAGACACAATCAAAATTTCAGGTCACGGAAGAGATTTTAATCAAACAGTCGTTTCAATGCAGGTAGAGCACGAACAAATAAAGGAAGCCAAAAAGGGCATGGCCGTAGGTATGGTAGTTGACCAGCAAGTCAAAGAGGGAGATGAGGTTTTCCGTGTTACTGCTTAAAAAATGATTCTTCAGCCAGCTAGTGATATCCAGAAAAGACTGGAAAGTATTCTTGCGGTAATTGATTTTGATCACGTTAAAAAAAATCAACTTCACTGTTTTAGGAGCAGGGAATCAAAAACCAGAGCTTTCGCCAGAATTTGGTCATTTCCGAAGATTTGGCAAATGGCTTTAAGTCTTGAACCTCATTATTCAATTGAGGTAATCTCCGAAAGATTTGATAAATTAGACGACGTCAATAAAGACAAAATTTTAATTCACGAGCTTCTGCATATCCCTAAAAATTTTTCCGGAGCGTTACTTTCCCACAAAAGACGGTATAGTAGAATCGACGCCAAAACCGTTAACTATTTTTATCAAAAATTAAAGGAAAAAAGAAAATGATTACCGTCTTTCATGGGGATAGTCTGGTAATGTCCAGAAAAGCCTTTTTGGAGGCCTTGGAGACGGCCAGAGGGGAAAATAAAGAGGTTGTTCATCTTGAGGGGAAAACTTTATCTCCTAATAAATTAACTCTGGCTTTAGAATCAAAATCGCTCTTTAAAGATGACAAAAATATTTTTATTGAGAATCTTCTTTCCTTGCCAAAATCAAAAGAGAAAGAAAAGCTTACAAAAATTCTAGGCGATAACCGCTCTTTAGGCATTTTCCTTTGGGAAGGCCGGGAATTAAATAGATCATTTCTCGAAGAAAATCATCATTTCAAATTTCAAATATTTAAATTACCTTCGATAATTTTTAAGTTTTTAGAAAATTTAAGACCGGGGAATACCCAAGTTCTTTTGGATTTTTTTCACCAAAGCCTTGAAAGAGACGATCCGGAAATGGTTTTCGCGCTGTTAATCAGGCAAATAAGATTATTAATTTTAGCCAAAGAAGGGGAGAAGTACCTAACAGGCGCCGGTTGGCAAAAAAGCAAATTAATAAATCAAGCAAAACTTTTTACCCAAGAGCAATTAAAAATAATTTATAAAAAACTTTTACTCATTGATTTTCAGAAAAAAACTTCGCAAACGCCATTCAGCTTAATTTCCTGCCTTGACCTTTTACTGATGGAAATTTAAAATTGTTATACATGAACCCTAAAGATATTCCAGATCACATTTTTCGAGGTTATGATTTAAGAGGGGTATGTGGCGTTGATTTAAATGAAGAGATTTTAGAACTTTTGGGCAAAGGGTATGCCACGTATTTGGCCCAAAGAAGAATCAAAGACTGTGTCGTGGGGATGGACAATCGACTAACCAGCGAAACTTACAAAAATGCATTTATCAAGGGTTTAAGATCGTGCGGAATAAATGTCATCGATTTCAACTTGGGTCTAGCGCAAATTATGTACTTCGCCCAATATCTATATCGTACAAAAGGCGGCGCTTTTATTACCGCTTCCCATAACCCGGCCAATTATAACGGTATGAAATTAGCGGTCGGTTTTTCTCAAACAATGATTTTTGAGGAGATTCAGGAATTAAAAACGATTACCAAGTCAGGCGATTATGCCTTAAGTAATAAAGAAGGCACCTATAAAAGCGTTGATATTTTCCAAACCTATGTTGAAGACATTATTTCCCGAGTCCAGGTAGGAAAAAAATTTAAAATTGTGGTTGACGCCAGTAATACTGCTTCCGGATTATTTATGCCTCAAATTTTTAGAAAAGTCGGTTGTGAAGTCATCGAACAAAATTGTAATTTAGACGGAAACTTTCCCAACGGTACGCCGGATCCAACCGAGGTAAAAATTCAAGAAAGATTAGCCAAACGGGTAGTAGAAGAAAAAGCCGATCTTGGATTCTCATATGACGCGGACGGAGACAGGATTGGCGTCGTTGACGAAAAGGGCAATCTAATTTGGAACGATACTTTAGTTTCCATTTTTGCGATCGATGTTTTAGACTATCTTCCGGGAAGCAAAATTATTTTTAACACTCTTTGTTCGAAACAAGTGGCCGAAGTCATAAAAATCCATAAGGGTATCCCTATAATTTGGCGGACAGGTCATTCTTTTATTAAAGAAAAAGTGGCGGAAGAAAGATCTCCTTTCGGCGGCGAACTTTCGGGTCATTTCTTTTTTGTAGATAATTTTTACGGCCATGATGACGGCGCGTTCTCATCTCTTAGATTGCTTTCTTACCTGGAGAGAGTTAGTAAACCTTTAAGTGAAGTTGTGTCAGAGTTACCGAAATATATTTCTTCCCCGGAAATTAAAGTCGGCTGTACTGATGATTCAGTAAAAGTAAGAATCGTTAAAAATATCGCTAAAATTTTTAAAGCTGATTTCCCCAATGCCCAGATAACGGACGATTCTATTATTCCCGGTGATGACGGAGTCAGAGCAGATTTTGATGACGGCATGATTATTTTCAGATATTCTCAAAACGGCCCATATATCACCGTTAAATTCGAAGCTAAGGATGAAAAAACTTTTGAAGAAAGAAGAAAATATGTCCACCAATTGTTAAAAAGATTTCCCGAAATGATTTGGGAGGGAAGCAACAGCGTTAATTTAGATTTTGTAAAATAAATTATGAAACCTTTTTTTCAAAAAGAACTAAAACCCTGGGGATATGAAATTATTTTGACGCCCCCGGACTCTCCGGTAACCGGGAAAATTTCCTTTACTAAAGCTGGCCAAAGATGGAGCTTTCAATATCATGAAATGAAAGAAGAAACGATTGGTCTTATAAAAGGAGAGGCTGAATTGTGGCTGGAAAACAATAAAGGAAAGGTTGAGAAATTTAAAATGGAGCCATTGAAAGGTTATCAAGTTAAACCTCTTAAAAAACATCGTTTCTGCGCCATTACTGACTGCCTTTCATTTGAAGTTTCAACAAAAGAGGAAGGTGTAACCTATCGTTTAGAAGATGACTATCAAAGACCTAACGAAACGGAAAAATCCGGTGAAGAAGAAAGGAAAAAAAATCTGGTTTAAGTTTTTATCTGCCTATGAAAGACAAAAATAAACAAGAGTTTGATTCTTTAAAAAGAAATAAATTTATTTGGTGGTTTAAGGAGATTGGCAAAGAAGACATTCCTTTAGTCGGCGGCAAGGGCGCTAATCTTGGCGAGATGGTGAGGATTGGCATGCCCGTGCCTCCGGGTTTTATTCTTTCTTCAGCTGCTTATTATCATTTTATTGAAGTCAATTCCCTTAAAGAAAAAATCAAAGAATATCTTTCCCAAACCGACAAGAACTTACCTGAATCATATACCAGAGCCTCGGAAAAGATTAAAAAACTGATTGTCTCTTCGCCGATACCTAAGGAAATTACCCTGGAGGTAGTTAAGGCATATACTAAAATGTGCGGCTTATTCAAAAATTTATTTGTCGCCGTCCGCTCTTCCGCCACCGCAGAAGATCTTCCGGACGCCTCTTTTGCCGGGCAGCAAAGAACATTTTTAAACGTCAAAGGCGAAGTTAATTTAATGGAGGCGGTAAGAGAATGTTGGGCGTCTTTATTTGAACCAAGAGCGATTTTTTACCGCGAGGAAAAAGGTTTTGATCATTTTAAAGTCGGTTTGGCAATTCCGGTCCAAAAAATGATCCAATCACAAATTTCCGGGATTATGTTTACCTGTGATCCGGTAACCAGTGCCAAGAATATAATAATTGTTGATGCCATTTATGGATTGGGAGAACTTATTGTCCAAGGAGAAGTTACGCCTGACCACTTTGTTGTTGACGCGCAAAATTTTAAGATTTTGCAAAAAATAATTTCTAAACAATCAATACAGTTAATAAAGAAAAATGACCAAACCAAAAAATTTTCTGTCCCGGAAAGCCTTCAGGAAAAACAAAAAATAACCGATAAAGAAGTAGTGAAAATTGCCCAGTATGGATCTAAATTGCAAAAACATTACTTTTTTCCCCAGGACGTAGAATTTGCTTTGGATAAAGAAAGAAAAATTTATATTGTCCAGACAAGGCCGGTGACAACCTTAAAAGAGACGATTAAACAGGGAGCGTCTGCTTCAGCGGCAAAAGAAGAAAAGCTAGTCAAAAGAGAGATTCAGGAAAAAATAATTATTTTAAAAGGTTCTCCTGCCAGTCCGGGCATAGGTTGGGGATCGGTAATTTTAATTAAATCTAACAAGGAAATAAACCGGGTTAAAAACGGTGATGTTTTAGTCACTTCGATGACGACGCCTGATTTTGTCCCCGCCATGAAAAAGGTTTCCGCGATTGTTACCGATCTTGGAGGCTTAACTTCGCACGCAGCTATTGTTTCCCGCGAACTTGGCGTACCTTGCGTCGTTGGTACCTCTTCGGCAACAAAATTATTAAAAGAAGACCAGATTGTTACCGTCGACGGCACGAAGGGGCTAATTTATAAAGGCGGGTTAGAGATCAAATCGAAAATTATCAATTTTGAAGACCGCCAGCATTTCAACGAAGAGAAACTTATGCTTAAAACTGCCACTAAAGTATATGTTAACTTGGCAGACCCGAGCTTAGCTTTAGAGGTTAGCCGAAAAAATGTTGACGGTGTTGGCTTGTTAAGAGCCGAATTTATGATGGCGCAAATCGGAGTCCACCCTAAAAAAATCTTGAAAGAAGGAAGACAAAAAGAGTATGTTGATAATTTAGCCGAAATGATGGCCGGTTTTTGCCGCGCTTTTGATCCTAGACCGGTAATTTACCGGGCCTCTGATTTTAAAACCAATGAATACCGGAATTTAAAAGGCGGTGATTTATACGAGCCCCAAGAACCGAATCCGATGCTTGGTTTTCGCGGTGCCGTTCGCTACATTACCGACGAAAATGCCTTTCTGCTTGAATTGGAGGCAATCAAAAAAGTCCGCAACAAATTTAATTTGAGGAATCTTCACCTAATGATCCCTTTCGTTAGGACTTCCAATGAGCTAATGGAAGTTAAGAAAATTGTGGTTTCTTCAGGGCTTTCTCGAACCGCTACCTTTAAGCTATGGATGATGGTAGAAATTCCGGTAAATGTTATTTTACTGGAAGATTTTCTCGCCGTCGGTATTGACGGGGTTTCTATAGGATCTAACGATTTAACCATGTTGATTTTAGGCACAGACAGAGATAATAGTGAAGTTGCTTCGATTTTTGATGAGAGAAACCCGGCCGTTTTATGGGCTCTGGAAAAAACCATAAAGACTTGTGTTAAAAACAAAGTCAGTTGCTCAATTTGCGGCCAGGCGCCAAGTGAATATCCGGAACTCGTAGATAAATTAGTTGATTGGGGAATTACCAGTGTCTCCGTTAATCCTGACGCTGTCGAGCGTGTTCGCGGAACAATTTATGAAGCGGAACAGAATATTTTAAAAGGTAAAATAAAATGATTAAAATCCAAACAGAAAGCAGGGGAACAATTTCGCTAATTGTCTTGGACGGTTGGGGAATTGCTCCTGATGGCCCCGGGAACGCCATCTCTTTAGCTAAAACCCCTAATTTCAAGTCTTTTTGGGCCTCCTGTCCCCACACGCAGTTGATCGCCAGCGGTGAAGCGGTTGGTCTCCCTAAGGGAGAAGAAGGAAACTCGGAAACCGGACATATGAACATTGGTGCAGGCAGGATTGTCTACCAAGAGTTACCCAGGATCAATCTTTCTATTGCTGACGGAACTTTTTTTGAGAACAAAGCTTTTTTAAAAGCCATCGAAAACGTCAGAAAAAATAACTCTACCTTAAATCTAATGGGATTAATCGGCTCCGGCGGTATTCATTCAAATATTGAGCACCTTTATGCTTTACTAAGATTAGCGGCTGACCAAAAAATTGATAAGGTATTTCTCCATTTATTTACTGACGGACGTGATTCTTTTTTAACTTCCTCTCCCATCTACATTAAACAAATTGAAGAGGAGATAAAAAAAATTGGCGTTGGCAAGATCGCCTCTATTTGCGGTCGCTATTATGCTATGGACCGTGATAATCGCTGGGATAGAACCCAAAAAACTTATGAAGCTTTGACCTCAGGGATTGGTGAAAAGGCTTTTTCACCAATTGAAGCAGTCATTAATTCTCATAAAAAGGGCGTAACTGATGAATTTATTCTTCCGACACTAATCGTTGACCAAAACGGCCAACCTATAAAAATTATTGGCGATAATGATTCAATAATCTTTTTTAATTTTCGCGTTGACCGGCCTAGAGAGCTCACGCGTGCCTTTGTCATAGAAAAATTTGAGTCTTATTGCCCAAAAAGAAAATTTTTTGATCCATACGCGGAGAGATATGGCGAGAAACAGTTTTCAGAAATTGAAATTTGCACTACTTTTGAAAGAAAAAAAATTTTAAAAAATATCTTTTTTGTTACCATGACCAGCTATGAAAAGAATCTGCCGGTTGAGGTAGCTTTTCCGCCTCCTGTAGTAAGAATTTCTCTGCCGTCTCTTTTTTCCAATGTTCAAGAGCGACAATTTCACTTGGCAGAAACTGAAAAATTTCCCCATGTTACAACTTTTTTTGATGGAGCCATCGACCGTCCTTATTCACAAGAAGAATGGATAGAGGTTCCTTCACCCAAGGTAGCGACCTATGACTTGCAGCCCGAAATGTCGGCCGAAGAGGTAACAAACCAATATCTTAAAAGAATTAAAACTGGAATGTACCGTTTTTCATTAGTTAATTTTGCCAATCCTGATATGGTCGGTCATACGGGAAATATCGACGCTGCCATAAAAGCCTGTGAGTTCACCGATCATTGCTTAGGAATTATTGTGAGAGAAGCTCTCTCATTAGATGGAACAATAATCGTCACCGCTGATCATGGAAATGTAGAAGAAATGATTGATCTTAAGACGGGTCAAGTTGATACCAAGCATTCATGTAATCCTGTCCCTTTTATTGTTATTAATAAAAACTTCATGGGCAATAATCTTTTTCTCGACCAGGGTATTTTAGCAGACGTTGCCCCAACAATATTGAATTTGGCAAAAATCATCGTTCCCAGCGAGATGACAGGAAAATCCCTGTTGGGTTATTAATACTTTCTGATTACCCCCACAACCTTACCCTGGATGCGAACATTGGTGGCAAAAATCGGAGACATTTTAGAGTTTGCGGGTTCTAAGCGAATACGACTGGCTTCCTTGAAATACCTTTTTAGAGTTGCAAAACCATTTTCCAATAAAGCGACAACAATATCACCGTTTTGGGCAATTTCTTGCTGCTCAACGACCACAAAATCACCCTCTAAGATGCCGTCTTCAATCATTGACTCGCCTTTAACCTGAAGGATAAAAGATCTTTTTTTTCCGGAAACCATACCCGGAGAAACCGATAAAGTCGTGTTTGGATCGGTATGAGGTTCAATCGGTTGCCCGGCGGCAATTAAACCTAAAACAGGTAATTCAATGCCTGTAATTGAGGCGGTAATTTGTTTTGAATCTAAAAGTTTAATACCCCTGACGGCACCGGAAAACCTCTTTATCACGCCTTTTTTTTCAAGGACTTGAAGGTGTTCATGAACAGTCGCTAAAGAAGAAACACCTAATGCCAAAGCGATTTGTTTCAAGGTCGGCGAAAAACCATTTTTTTGGATATATTGGTTAATAAAATCAAGAATTTGCTTTTGACGACGATAAAGTGTTACGGGCATAAGATTAGATTACCCGAAGAAAACCCCAAATGTCAAGAGGATTATTAACATCACCTTCCAATTGAGTTAGAATGATTATGTGAGGAAGTTCAAAAATTTATTGATTTTCAGTTTTTCCCTTCCTTTATGGTTTTGCTTCTTTATTTTTTGCAAAAATCAAGTAATTGCCACAAAGGATTTTAAAACTATATGCGGTACCTCCTACCGAATTTTTGAAAATCAAAGAGCTTCTGTCAGCCAAGAAATATCTTTAATTAACCTCAAGCCTGATTTATACGTCTCCCAATATTCATTAATAATCAATGGAAGCCAGATTGAAAATGTTTCCGGCTGGGATCGCCTCGGACCACTAAAAATAAACACGGAAAAAAAAGGAGACGATACGGAAATTCTTTTGTCTTTCAACGAGAAGGTCGTCGGTCAAAACCAAACGCTTTCTTTTATTGTGAAATATGAAATTAATGATTTTATTAAAAAGGAAGGAAAAATTTGGCGGGTTTCTCTGCCAAAATTAGCCAACGAAAATCAACCGGAAAGTTATAAATTGGAGTTATCTATTCCCCAAAACTTTGGTTTGCTCGCTTATGCCTCGCCATCACCCCAGGGTATTAAAAGAATTAATAACTTAACGACGTATGTTTTTGATAAATCAGATCTTGCCGAAAGAGGAGCTATTTTGGAGTTTGGTGATTATCAGATTTTTGATTTTACCCTCAATTATCATCTGCTAAATAACGATGATAAAACCGTGATTAAACAAATTGCCTTACCGCCTGATACCGTTTACCAAAAAATATATCTTGAAGAAATTCAACCATTGCCTTTGAACGTAAGTATCGATACTGACGGTAATTGGCTGGCAGACTTCAAGCTAAGAACCAATGAAAATCTTGACATCAAAGTCACGGGTAAAGCGAAAATTTTTTCCTCACCTATAAATCATCTGCCTATCTATTCTCAAAATTTTTCCCAATTAATTGAATCAAGAAAGTTTTGGGAAACTGCCGATGAAAAAATAAAAAAACTGGCATTAGAGTTGAAAACTCCACAAAACATTTATGATTTTGTGGTAAAAACTCTTGATTACAATTATGAAATGGTTTCTGCTAAAAGAGAAAGATTGGGAGCTTTAAGTACGTTAAATGATCCTAAAAATGCTCTTTGTTTAGAATTTACCGATTTATTTGTAGCTATATCACGCGCCGCAGGAATTCCGGCGAGAGAAATTGAAGGTTTTGCCTATACCAATAGCCCTAAATTAAGACCTTTAAGCCTTACTCAAGATATTCTTCACGCCTGGCCGGAATATTATGATCAAAAAGAAAATTTATGGCGAATGATCGATCCGACTTGGGGCAAAACTACAGGCGGATTTGATTATTTTAAAAATTTTGATACGTCCCACCTGACTTTCGTTATCCATGGCCTGGATTCATCGTCTCCATTATCTCCTGGTGCTTACCGGTTCAAAGAATCTTCAGGCAAGGACGTGTTTGTCGATTTTGGCAATGATCTAAATTTAAGCCCGTCAGAAGTATCGGTTATTTTTAATTTACCTAAATTTTCTTTTATCGAAAAAACAATTACAGGGAATGTTGAAATCAGAAATTCGGGTCCAAGCGCCCTCTACGACCTCCCCTTAGAATTTCTTAATACGGATATCGTTTCCGCAAAACTTTCCAATAATCTTATTAAGTCTTTGCCGCCATTTGCCAGTTCAAGGGTTACCTTTACAATCAATAACCCTAACTATCTATTTAAAAAAATTCAAATAGAAAGTCTTAGTCTTACCGTTGCCGGCGAAAAATTTGAACACATAATTTCCGGCGAAAATCTTTTAAGGATTAATATCTTCTTAATTATTTTTATTTTACTAACGGGTCTATCAATCATGATTTTTTTCATTTTTAAAGTTTTTAAGCGGAAAAAATACAAAAATGATAAAATTAATAACAAATTAGATTGAAATTATGAAAACAATTTTTAGAAGTATTTTTGTCAATTTTTTATGTTTTTGGTTTATTGCCGTATTTTTACCTGTAATTCAGTATGGAGGTAAAATTGAAGTCTTAATTTTTGCTTCTTTAGCCTTAGCGATTGTTAATTGGTTTGTGAAGCCAATTTTAAATATTTTTTTTCTACCTTTGAATTTAATTACTCTGGGATCGTTTCGGTGGATAGTAAATATTATAGTTTTATATTTAGTCACTGTTATCGTAAGCGATTTTAAAATTATCTCCTTTCTTTTCCCGGGTTTTCAGTTTCAGGGATTCAGTATTCCGCCGATAAATTTTAATATCTTTTTTGCCTATCTTTTGGTCGCCTTTCTTTCGAGTCTTATTTCTGATATCATTTACTCAATCTTTAAGTAAATTTCTAAACTAAAATGAAAAATTATCTAACAATCATTCAAATCATAGTTTCGATTTCTCTAACAGGGCTTATAATTCTTCAAGCTAAGGGAACCGGATTAGGCAAAAGCTTTGGCAGTAGTCGATCTTTTTCCACCAAAAGAGGAGTTGAAAAAACTGTTTTTTGGTTGACGATTATTTTAGCCGTAGTTTTCGCCGTTTCCTCGATAATCCAAACCGTCATTTTCTAAAATGACATTATTTAAAAAATTGCGCTTTTTATCCAGGTTAACGAAAGCTTTCCTATCAAAATGGTATATTTTAATTTTTTTGGGTATTTTTTTGGGAATAGTCACCTATTTTTTCATCCCTAAAATTGTTAAAAATCTTCCTTTACCTCTTAAAGTTGTCAAGATTGGCATTCTTGGAAAATACACGATACAAGAAGTTCCTGATGAAATTTTAAAAAAATTAAGCCGTGGATTAACTAAAGAATTAGATAACGGAACCGTTTTACCAGATGTTTCTTCAAGCTGGCAAATATCTCCGGACGGACAAGTTTATACCTTTAATTTCAAGGATAAGGTTTTTTGGAATGACGGAAGCGAGTTTAAGCCCGATGATGTAAATTACAACTTTAAAGAAGCCAAGATTTTGCCAATTGATTTTCAAACATTAAAAATAAAGCTTGATGAAAATTTTGCTCCGTTTCTCTCTGTTGTCTCACAACCTCTTTTTAAAAAAGGTCTAATTGGCTTAGGCGATTATAAAGTAGATAAGATAGAAAGGTCGGGGCAAATTTTAAAATCGATTTTGTTGGTACCGGTTAAAAAAAATGATACTAATCCTAAAATTCTTTATCGATTTTATGTAAATATCGATTATCTTAAAACCGCTTTTAAACTCGGTGAAGTCGATATCATTGAAAATTTAGACTCAAACAATCAATTTATCGAGTGGAAAAATATTAGTTATTCTCAGGCACAAAATGACCTTCAGCATTTAGTACTTTTCTTTAACACCAAGAAAGACCCTTTTTTTGACAAGAATTTTCGCCAGGCGATTTCGTATGGTATTGGAAAGGAGACCGGTAAAAAACGATCTTTTGGACCCTTAAGTCATACCTCTTGGGCTTTTAACCCCGGGATCAAAAAATATGACATAGATTTAGACAAAGCAAAGTTATTATTATCTAAAATAAAATTAAAGCCGGACGCAGTTTTTTCCATTAACACTTTTCTTAATTTAGAATCTGAGGCCAATAAAATAAAGAAACAGCTCACGGCATTAGGAATTAAATCAGAGGTTAAACTTACCCCTTACTCTCCTGAAGACTTTGATATGCTTTTGGCGATTGTACAGATCCCTAAAGATCCCGATCAATACTTGCTTTGGCATACCACCAGTCAACAATCTAATATTTCCCATTTTTCTAACCCCAGGATTGATAAACTTCTGGAAGAGGGCAGAAAAACACAAAACCACGAAGAGCGGAAAAAAATTTACTTTGATTTTCAAAGATTTTTGGTCGAAGAATCTCCGGCCGTTTTTCTCTCTTATCCAAGCTACTATAGATTGGAAAGAAAGTGAACTTTTTGATATAATTTTCCACGACTACAGTTCTTTAACAGGCCGCAGTGGCGAAATTGGTAGACGCGCAGCGTTCAGAACGCTGTGGGCTTAATACTCTTGGAGGTTCGAGTCCTCTCTGCGGCACCGAGTCAGACTCGGTAGCCAAGTCAGACTTGGCACCCTTCACATTAGTTCGGGGTGAACAAATACATAGTTCAGGGTGAACATGCTTGCTTCGAGAGTAAGCGAGAAGCGGACGTGGCGAAATTGGCACACGCGCATGCCTAAGGAGCATGTGGCCTAAAAACCTTGGAGGTTCGAGTCCTCTCGTCCGCACACTTCGATGCGCTTCGCCTACTCAGTGTAAGCGGAGCAAATCGAGTATTTGAGGGGAGAGGCGAGAAGCGTAGTGGTGAGTTTTACCGAACCATTTACCCTGAGCACTTCGATAAGCTCAGTGTAAACGAAGTCGAAGGAAGTCCTCTCGTCCACACAAATTATTATCAGTATCAGAAGGAATCTTCTTTATGAATAATTGTTATTTTATTATTAGACACGGGGAATCGGTTCTAAATGAGAAAAAATGCCACCAAGGCTGGATTCCTAACAATCCGCTAACCGAAAAAGGGAAGTTACAAGCTAAAGAAGTTGCGATAAAACTGGAAGATCAAAAAATTGAACTACTTTATGCCAGCCCACTTTTGAGAACAAAACAAACAGCTAAAATTATTGCCAATCACTTACACTTACCAATTATTTTTTCTTCTAATATAAAAGACTTTCGTCGTTGTAAAAAACATGAAGGGCTCCATATTTCTCAATACTCCGTTCTTCCGGATTATTTACTTTGGAAAGAAAAACAAAAAAAGGACCCATCTTTTTGTCTCCCGGAAGGAGAGTCTTTAGAATACTTTAATAAAAGAGTGGTAAATTTCGCAAAAAAACTTGATAGGCAGTTTCAAAATAAAAATATTGCAGTTGTTACTCATGAAGGAGTCGCTTATTATTTAATCCAATGCTGGCAAAAGAAAGCAGTTGAGTTAGAATCTCTTGGGAATGCACAAATTATAAAAATAATTCCTCAAAATAAAGTGTGAATAAACGAACATATGTTAAAAAGAAAATATTATCATCAAAAATTGATTAGGGATAAAATTCCTGAATATGTTAAAGCTAGCGGTGACGAATTTGAAACTAGAGTAATGGATAATTCAGAATTTGAAAAGGAGCTCAAAAAGAAATTAATTAAAGAAGCAAAAGAATTATCTCATGCTTCCAACGAATCACTTTTAAACGAATTGGCCGATGTGTTAGAGCTTGTTAAATCGATTTGCTCTCAATACAAAATAAAATTCCACGAAGTTGAGAGATACCAAATTGAAAAAAGGAAAAAGCGTGGCGGATTTAACAAAAGAATTTTTCTTATTTGATCTACCGGGAAGGGAAATAAATGAATTGAAAAGGGAAACTGGGAGAAAATTGCTTGTAAATATAATCCTTTAAAATAGCTTCAAGTAAAAAAAGGTTGTTCATTTAAAATCCACAATGCTGGAATATCATATGGAAATTCAGTATAGTAAGTCCGTTGTTCGGGATTAAATCTCTTTTTCTTTTGGGCCTGAGAACCCTTCTCTCTCAGCCATTCCTCGACGAATTTGACGACCAAGTTCGTCGTTAGCCTTCTTCATCAAATCTTCACCCTCTCTTTGTTCTAAATCTATTCCCCTGGTACTCATTAACCATTCTTTGAAAGTAATTGAAGTTTTTTCATCAATTCTTTGTCTGGCATATTCAGCTTGAAGGTAAAAAGAGTATGGTTTCCAGCAAAGTTGGACATTATGTTCGTCTCTCAATTTTAAAAAGTCTTCTCGGGAGAAAATTGCCGGATTTGAAGAAGAAAGAATAATTACTACAATTTCTCTATCTGTGGGCGGAAGATCAAGAACTTTTTGAATTATTTCATGACCTTCCATTGTTTGATAACCGGTATCATTATCGAACACAAATACATCAAACCTATTGGGATTGCTGGCAATACCTCTTTGGGGATTTGTCCAAGCATCAGTGTTAGATTCAAAATGGTCAACTTGAAATCCAAAATGATTGAAACCACCAATAACAAATTCGGGCCAATTCATTGAATCTTCGGTATAACAAACTCTGTTTGGTTGCATTTCTTTGATAAATTCTATCACGTAAAGTCAAATCAAGCTCCCTTTGGCGATATTTTGTATTCTCTTAGAAGAAAAGATTAGTAGAAGAAAAATTGGCGAGAATCTCTTGTAAATCTTAAGCCAATCCTCAAAATAGCCTTATAAGGTGTTTGAATTGACGAAACTTGTCTGCCAAAAAGAAAAAGTAGATCAGATTACTCGGATCTCCCTTTCCCGAAAGAATCCATTGCTGAAAACTCTCTAACTCTAAAGCTTTCACAATAGAGCTGAGTATATTTATAGAAAAAAAATATGGTTTTGTCAAGAGGAGAGTAAGGAGAGAATTTGTTGTAAACATCATTAAAATCTTCTAAAATAGTCCGTGTCGGTGTTCAAGGAGACGAAACTCGTCCGCACAAATTGGAGTTGTAGCTCAGTTGGCTAGACCTGCCCGACATTGCTTTGGACCCGTAGCTCACCGGTAGAGCGTTCGGCTTATTATTTTGAGGGCAAATAGCTCAGTTGGTTAGAGCATTCGGCTTACATCCGAAAGGTCACAGGTTCGAATCCTGTTTTGCCCACAAAATATCAAGGTTCTGAACGAAAGTTCAGGTTCTTACATCCGAGAGGCAGAAGGATCGTCACCTTCCGGGTCCACTAGGAAGTCTCAAAAGACTTTACTTTCACCAATTTAACTTTATTGACGATAGATAGGACTTCACCGCTATTTGTTTCTATTTGCGTAGCGCCGGTTTCTTTTTGATATTGAATAACTAATTCTGAAAGGGTGGCCTCCATTCTTTTAATTTCATCCCGTTCTTCCGCAATTTTTTCTCCCATTTCCGCCACTTGTAACTGCTTGGCAATTTGTGTTTTAGTGGCTGATCTTACCCGGGAAGCTTCTTTGACTTTTTTATCATGTTCCTGGTAAACGGGATCGTTTTGAAAGGTATCTTCATGCATTTCCCTTTGTTTTTTAAGCTCTTCTTTTAATGAGTCTATCTGCTCAATTAAACTTTTAATTTGGTTATCAAGGGAAATAAATTGGGAGGCCGAATTATCTTGTGAATCCATAGTGAATAATATAACCTTCCGAAACTTCCAAAAGCAAGGGTTAGTTTACTCTTGATCAGAGTATCATGCTTTGTTAAAATGAAACTTGTCTGCCGGGATAGCCAAGGTAGTCACGGCGCGTGTCTGAAAAACATGAGATCTCAGTGCAACTCTGAGTCCCGGCACCCTTCACCCTCTTAACTGAGGGTTCAGGGTAAACAACATATGCCCTATTTTGTTTACATACTCAGATGTTTTGATGACTCTTTTTACACAGGAATAACCTGGAACTTGAAAAAAAGAATCTCTGAACACAATAAAAGAGTAAAAAGTTGTTTACAGAAAAGTAAAATTCCTGTAGTTTTAGTATACTGGGAAAAATTTTCCAATAAAATTGGAGCAGCTAAGAGGGAAAAAGAAATTAAAGGCTGGACGAGAAAGAAAAAAGAGAATTTAATAAATAAGTTTACACTGAATCCCGCTAAGCGGGATGAAGTGCGGAAGTAGTTCATCGGTAGAACGTCTCCTTGCCAAGGAGAAGGCGGCGGGTTCAATTCCCGTCTTCCGCTCAAGACTATAATCTTTACCTCTTCTTTGGTATAATTTCCTTAATTGCGGGGTGGTGTAGCGGTAGCACGTCTGCCTTTGGAGCAGAAAATCCTAGGTTCGAATCCTAGCCCCGCAGCTGTTCGACTTACCACTCACTTTGTTCGTGGCGTGCTCACAGTTATAATCCTTCGACTATTTTAAAATTTGGTTTTTATGAAAGTCGAACATCTCGAGCGAACGAAGTCCTATGTTTGCCGAAGGACGAAGAGAGTCGAGAGAACAATACCTAGTGATTGTAACAAAAGAAAATATCAGACGATACTTATTATTAAAACAATTACTTTTACCACCTCAATCGCTCCTTGGTCAAAAGGGAATAGAGAAGGTTTTTAACACTATCTGTTCTATTCAGTTTGACCCGCAAAATCCTTGCGGTACAAATGTTGATTTGGTTTTGCAGGCAAGGGTGAGAAGTATTCATCCACAGGATTACTATTATGGCTTTATAAACAAAGAAGAGGAATTGAATGTTTTGATAAGGAATTATGCATCGTTCCCATCAAAGATCTCTCTTTGTGCAAAAAATTATTTTCCAATAATTCAAGGAAAAAAGTGAACGACTTTATTCAGGAAAATTCCGTTGCAATTAACCAGCTTATTTTGAGAATAAAAAAAGATGGAGAAATATCATCATCCCAAATAAAAGATGATCGAAAAATAAACAGTTTTTGGGGTAATCCCAGATGGGGAAAAGCGGCATTAGATATTCTTTGGAAAACCGGTAAGTTGGTTATTTCAAAAAGAGAAAATGGCAGAAAATACTACAACTTACCCAATAGAGTATATGGGAAAAATTTTATATGGGTTGAGGAAAACAGCATCAATCCAGCAAAGGTAATCCGAAGAATTAGAAGTGTTGGATTATTGCCTAAATCTGGAACCGGACAAGGGTGGCTGGGCGTAGGTACCGGAAAACAAATATTACCCATTGTAAATCAACTACTAGAGAAAAAAATTTTAATTGAGATTAAAATCGAGGGCATCAAAAAAACTTATGTAATGTCTAGCTCCGACGTTCATTTATTAAAGCGAGCAATAACAAATAATCCTAAGAATAACATTGTTTTTTTGGCTCCTTTAGATAATTTACTGTGGGATAGGGATATGATTAAAGGTATTTTTAATTTTGAATATAAATGGGAGGTATACACGCCAAAACATCAAAGAAAATATGGACATTACACTTTACCTATTTTGTATGGAGATAAATTTATTGGTAGAATAGAGCCAAAACAAGTTGATAAAACATTGGAAATCAGAGGGTTATGGTTGGAGCCGGATTTTCAATGGAACGAATTAGTAAATAAATCCTTTTTCAGTTATCTCGAAAATTTCAAAGATTATCTCGGTGTTCAGACGATTAAATGGTTGTGTAAATTTCCTAAATGCTCGGCGGAGCCGAGAGAAAATCGCGCGCACAAAAAATAGCAGAGTAAGGCGACCTGTCTGCCGGAAGAAAGGGTTAACACATCGAAATTCAACATTTTTTTGTAAACGATCAGCAAGATTGGACACAAATTATGAAACCAGGATATTTACCATTAATAGAAAAGACATTCAGGTTTAGAGATGTTAAATTGAAGCCCATTATGAAGGTGAAACAGGGTGATGTGAGCGTTAAAGAACTGTATCGGGTAGTCGGGCCATTGTGTCTAGAAGAATCTGCGAAATTAGACTTAGAAAATGAGAGTTCAACAAAAGGAAGATGTCCAATTTGCGAAAAGGTATATCAATTAACAAAACCCCTACAACAATTCCGAGAATTAGCGCACAGGGCTTATCAAGCCGCTCTTGATAACGAACTTGAGACAATATCCCTAGATGATCCTATTCAACCATTAAAAGCTAGAGATGAGGATGAATCTTACTGGGTAGAAACAAAGCTTGGTCATGTCAGTGACGGCAGAAAAATTGCAGTCGTTTATATTGGGGACAAAAAAAGAAATAAAAAAGTACAAAACTTTATAGACTTAGATAATGAACAACTACGAGGTGATCGGGCAAATGCAAAACCACATGAAGTTGTTTCCAAAGTTGTAGTGGAATTTTTAAATTCAACTCATACGATAACCAAGAAGTAATTTAGGGGTCCAACTGGTCATAGACCGGCCCTCCGATGAAGTTTATCTCGAGCAATTCAGTTACACTCACTGTCGAGAGGCTCAGGGTTATAACCTGCTCAGCATATTTTTTTCATGATGGTTGTTTGTAAAATTTGGAAGGATTTGCTAAGATTCTTGTGATTCAATATCTACTTTTATGATGAATAATAAATATATCTTGATCGGGGCGGTTGTTATTGTTCTTGCGGGTGGTGGACTTTATGTCAGCAGAAACACCAATAAAAATGTCGTTGATACATCTGTTGTGAATGAGGATATTTCTCTGAAAGAAAATGTAATATCCAAATCTCCCAAACAAGAGAGTACGATCTGTGACAGGTTTCCGAAAGAGGAAGTAGCTTCGATTACAGGCCTTAATATCACTTCCACAAAAGTATTTTCCATGGGAGAAGAAATAGAAAATTCTAATTGCGGGTACTATATAGACGGAAAAACTGTTGCATCTGCTCTAAGTATCGGCGTATACAAAGGGGACGTATCGAAGCAGAAGGAAAAATATCAAGATCCGGTAGTTTTTAGAGGGTGGCGTGTGCTGACAGACAAAACAATCTCAATGGACCATTTCATTACCTATAACGAAGTCCAACAATTAAACGACATATACCTCATCAAAGGACCGCAAGAATATTATCGCATCACCCTGTTTTCATTAAACGCTCTCAAAAGCGGTCAAATGTTTGATCTTGCTCTAAAAGTCGCCGAGAAAATTAAGTAAGAAAAACGCAAAGTCTTGGTTTGGATTACTACTATTTAATAGGTTTAACCTTGATAATTATTCTTCATTTTTTAGAGCTCTAGCAATAGAGGGTGCTAAACCAGACACTACTATGTTATCTTTCCCAATAAATCTTTTTGAACTTAAAGTGTCTCCCGCAATGTATACATCGGCCCCAATTTTATTCATAGCTTCGTCGACACCCTGAGAAAATATCGGATGAGTGGTAACAAACATAATATATTTTATTCCTGAGAAGGCTTTTCGTAACAAACTGATATCAAGTCCAGCAGTTCCTCCCGTATCAATCATGTCATCGACGTAGATAAGTACGCAATCCTGGGTTATTTTGGATTCATCTATAATATTTTCAATTTTTATGAGTTTACCGTCTTTTAAAGAGCACGAAACAACGCTTCGAATTTTGGCATTCGAGACCTCTCCTGCTCTTTGTCGTTCTTTCTGAATAGATATAAGTTCTACTGTTCCACCCTGCTTCAGAAGAAGTTCACGTACAAAATTATCTGTTCTTTCACTGGAGCCCTCATCACAAGCAACGATTCTCTTAAGCAAATGTTCATAACCCTTTGTTTGAAGCGCTTCGATACTTTTTTCAACTTGTTCTTTTGCCGGTGAGGCGGAAATAAATGGAAAACTCGCTTCACCAAACTTTCTTGCAGGTAAAACACTGTTATGAATATCTACAGTTATGAAGCTAATATTGGGGAAAGTTTGCATCGGTCGCATAAAACGGGTATGGTCATAAATTGGATATATGTCGTGACTGACAATACTTGTTCTTATGTCTTTAATGGTGTCTATGAGGAGTTTTGCATTACCAATAGTTTCTAAAGCTTCGTATCCAGTTTGTTGTGATTGACCTAGTCTATGACCACGGGAGCCTCCAAACATCGGTATGACAATGACAACTCGATCAATCATGAACGCAAAATTTGGATTTCTGAGAGCTCTTAATGCTAGGTTTAATACAGATAAATCTCCGCCATCTTGCGTTTGTGTTGAGGATAAAAATATGGCAGTTTTTACCGGGCGAACTAATAAATCTGGCGCAACCATTCTTGTTTGCCAATCATTGTAATGTCCGATTGGGTTAATTACTGCTACCTTTTGTCCTAAAGAAGATAAGTGATCAGCTAATGACCAAAGTAAAGATTCGGTTTTATGTCTACCATTTATTAAGAGAGCATCTAGTGGTTCTATGGTATTTCTATCAGGTAAAACTAATTTTTCTCCATGTTCACCATAGACAGACCATAGAATCTCGGATTTCAAAGGTTTTAAATACGTATTCTCCGTGAGTATTTCTACTAGTCTTGTGCCTGTGACAAACGTTTTTAAGTCAGGAGGTACATGTTCAGGATCAGGAGAACCTAAAAGAAATCGTAAATCAATACCAGCTGTCCTCCATGTTACAGGATCTTCTCTACTTTTTACTCCTCGCTCTAAATTCAAGTATTTTTCCTGTATTTGTTCTTGAATCGAATTACCAATCTTAAATTTATTCACGCATGCCTCCCGACTATAGTTTTTTTAGCTATGGTATGTCAATATGAAATTTTTATCATGCAGAGTCTTAATTAGTTTATAATCGTATAGTCTCCCAGCACTTCGACAGACTCAGTGCTTTAAACACTTGAGATTGACGAAACTGTTGGCTAGGAGGTGGAGTTTACAGTGAGCGAGGTCGAACTGACCCCTTGACTCACAGATAAAATGGTATCAATAGACAAACTAAGTATGCTTCTTCAAAAAAAGGGTGGCAATAAAGATGTGCCAGTTGCTTTCATATTTAAAAATAATAAATTATTGATAGGTCTTAGGAACTATACTCCCGATAAGTGGAAAAATATTTCGGTTTGGACGGTACCGGGGGGAAGATGTTATAAAGGCGAAACTTTTGAATCATCTCTAAGGAGAGAAGTTTCTGAGGAAGTTGACATAAATGATTTAATAATAACTAAATATTTTGGAAGTGTTCCCGGAGCCAAAGAAGGAGATTTAGTTTATGTTTTTAAGGCAGAAACTAAACAGGAACCAAAATTAATGGAAGCTAAGAAATTTAGTGAATGGAAATGGTGTGCATTGTCCGACATACCTACAAACTTTATAAATCCTAAAGCTCTAGAGCTAATTGAAAATATAATCTGATTTAAAAGGTAAGTTAAGGCCATAGATCTGCCCGTTTAGCCCTTCGATTCGCCCTGAGTGAAATCGAATGGGCTCACTCAGGGCTATAGCTCGAAACGAAGAGAAGGCCCCAAGCGAGCGAAGTGAGTCGAATGGAAACCCCAGTCCCTAACATATTTCAGGGTATTCCGCCCAATAATTTAAATTTGCCTAAATATATAGTGATTGCTTTTTGATTTAACTTCTGCTATAATGCATTTCTAGTGCAGATTGACCCATTCGACTCTGCTCGCTCAGGGTCAATACAGAGCGGCGTCGAACGTATTGAATTAATGAATCTGCTTAATTCTGATAAAAGCTTTTGATTAGACCAGATAAAGATAGGCCTTACTTACAGTAATTTTTAACCTCATCTTTTCCGCTATTCATTATCTTACTTCTCATTTAAGCAGTTTTATTGATTTAATCAACCCTAGTATTCGTTACTAAAATTATGTCAAAAAGATTCTATTTTCAAAAAAATAACAATAGTAGATTTCCCAGAAACACCAGATCAAATGCCGAGGTTCTAAAGGCTATTCTTGCTGTTCAGCTGGTGGAAAAGTCAAACAAAATTGAAAGTGAAACCGTCTATAATCCCCAATATAGATTCGATGACTTTCCCGTTTCAGATCTGTTAAAGAAAAACATTAACGATAAGAATTACCTCACTCCTTTACCTATCCAGGATAAATGTATTCCGGAAATCCTAAACGGCCGGGATGTTATCGGTATTGCCAATACGGGTATGGGTAAAACAGCCGCCTTTTTAATCCCTCTTATCGACAAAGTATTTAAGGATAAAACTCAAAAAGTAATTATTATTACCCCAACCCGTGAATTAGCGGCCCAAATCGACGATGAATTATCTTCTTTTACCAAGGGAATGAATATCTATTCGGCGCTGTGTATTGGCGGGGTCAATATTAACAGGCAGAAAAATGACGTGAGGAGAAATCCTAATTTTGTCATCGGTACACCTGGCAGAATAAAAGATCTTATTAGAGGAAGAGTCTTATTTTTATCCCAATTTAATAATGTTGTTTTAGATGAGGCAGACCGCATGGTTGACATCGGTTTTATTGATGATATTAAATATTTTATCTCCCTTCTTTCCCCGTGCCGTCAATCTCTATTCTTTTCCGCCACCGTTTCCGGGAAGGTCCAGGAAATTATTAGGGGATTCGTCAGAAACCCCGTAACGATATCGGTCGTGCAAAAGGATTCAAGAGACAATATTGACCAAAGTCTTATTAAGGTTGAAAGTCATGGGAGAAAAACCGACCAGCTACAAAAGTTATTAACCCAGGAGGGTTTTAATAAGGTTCTTATCTTTGGCAGGACAAAACATGGAGTGCAAAAATTAACGAACGAATTAGTGAAAAGGGGATTTAAGGCGGGAGTTATTCACGGAAATAAACGCCAAAGCCAAAGGCAAAGAGTTCTTGATCAATTTAAGAAGAATGAGATTGATATTCTTCTGGCTACTGATATTGCCTCCCGCGGTCTGGATATTGAAGGCATCAGCCATGTAATTAATTATGATATACCGGCAACCTTTGAAGACTATATTCATCGAATCGGCAGAACCGGAAGAGTAAACAACAAGGGCTCAGCCATAACCTTTGTCGAATAGCATATTTTTTCAATACACATATTGCAGCTCTCGACTCGTATTTAAATTTCTTTTCTAGATCGATCCAACCGGTAAAGGAATATTCCCTCTCCCATGTCCCAAGTTTTTACCAACCTATAGGGAGAAAATTCTATTAACTCCCATGTTTGAGAATTTATAACCTTATTAACGTCTCCGGAATTCACAACATACAAAACGTTATTTTGATTATAATCAGTAACCGCTCCGGGATTTTTGTCTGCCGTTACCAACGTATAGCGTAACGGATAGGCTCTGGTGTCTCCATCAAGAAGAGAAGCCACATTAAAGTTTTCTGCTTCACCTACAGCGTCTAAATTTATAATTTTACAGGTTTCTTTTATTTTTTTTAAAGTCCATCCTTCAGGCATATAATACCCATGATTTTGCTTTAAATTTATTAATGACGTCCTTAAATTAAAAATTAAAATTATCAACAACAAGAGGATCTTCAAGAGTGACAGATCCTTACTAAAGTAAATGGCAGTAATCATGAGGGAACAGATCCAAAAGGGTAAAGGGTACCACCAGGAAAAGTTAGGCAAGGTAAGACAAAAGATAAAATAGATAATCAAAAGTAATAATGTAAATTGTTGAATTAAAATATTTTTCTGGTTGAGCCGTTTTTTGGGATTAAACAAAATAAAAATAACCAGACAAATAAAGAATCCTCCTAAAAAATAATTTTCCCCACCAAAGAAGTTAGCTGACCCTGTTAACCAAGGCATAAATTTATTTGTTAAAGAAAACTCGGAATCTTTTGCTGAATTCACATATTGGAGAAAATGATGTGTGTTTAAAAAATCATGCCTTGACTCAAAAATTATGGTAGGGCTTATACCTACAATAATTCCGGTTAAAAAACTTAAAGCTGTTTTTAATTTATCATTTTTCTTCCGGATAAGATAAATTAAGGCCGACGGAAATAGAGAGAATGACAAAAAATGCACTTCTATGCTCAGCCCGATAAATATCCCCAATAAAATAATCAAATAGATTTTACTACTAGATGATGATTTAAATAAAAAATAAACGGAGACAATTACAAAAAGTGGAACAAAATGCTGATAAAGAGGGGTATTTCCATATTTAATAAACTGTGGAGAAACCGCGAAAATTAGACTACCAATAATGCCGGCCTTGATGTTTTCCAATTTTACGAGGGTGAAGTACAGTAAGCAAATAGTTATCATGGACATCACGATTGAGGCTACCGCTCCTGACAGGGGATTCATTTTCATAAACAAAAAAAAAGGCAACAAAATATAAAGATACAAAGGTCCTTGAAAAAATTGTGCGAAGGAGACTTTTATCCCGATTAAGGTTAGGTGGCGGTTTTGAATCATATCTCTTACGGTTAAAAAGTCTATGCCCTGATCATGGCCAAAAGTAGTTAAAACATCTAAACGGTATATGCGTAAGACAAGACAAACAACTAATACTAGAAAAAATATCAGGTGTTTTTTAAAGATAATTTTCACTTTTTATCTAACTTGAAGGTATCTGGATGTTCTTTTTTAAAAATTTCTTCTTTTAGCCCGCGGACCATGTCGCGAAGAACCATAACTTCGGAGTGCCTGAGTTCGGAAAGTGCGCTTTCGTGAATAATACCCCGGTAACCCTTCATTTTTTCGGCTAACTTTCCTTCGTATTTTTGCAGTTTTTGTTTGAGTTCAATTAAAGACTCCGACATAATCTTAAAATCATTTATATATGAATTATAACGATTTTGTTGAAAATATGTTATAATACGGAAAATGAACTTCAAAAAGCTGTTTTCGGTTTTTATCGTAATCTTTTTGGTTGTAATCTTTTTTTTCTGGCTAAAGGGTTATTTTAAGAAAAACGTAACACAACAAACTGGTCAGTTTCCGCTTGTCTCCTTAACTCCTTATCCTACCTGGAAGCCAAAGCCGGGACTTCAAAGACCAACTGTTACCTATGAACAATCTCCTTATAAAACCACCGATAAGACCAGGAAAGTAGAGATTGTAGGTTGTATGGTAGACAACTCAGCTTGGGGAATGTCTTATCTCAAAAAAGTGGTTGAAATTCCCAACGGAACAGCGCCGGCGGCGGAAACGATGAAAGTTTTCCTAAAAGAAGCGGCGGAAACGGGTTGGGGTAATTTCCCAACTAAAAATGAAGTTAAAAAATACGCTCAATTGACCGGAAAAAGATTTTCTAGTGATCAGGTTGTATTAAACAGTCTGACCATTGATAACTTTGGAAATGCCCGTGTTCATTTTTCTCGGGAAATTGAATCATACGGTGGGGGATCGGCCAGAGTTGCCTGTATCCACGATTCGGTGGAATTGACCTTAAGGCAGTTTCCTTCAATAAAGAACATTATATTGTGTATTGAGAGTGTTTGCGCTGACCAAAAAGGTTCAACCATCTTCCAACCATAAACTTTCTTGTTTTAAGCTTCTGAATTAGATATAATTTCCCGTGAGCCGCGGTGTTGGAATTGGCAGACAAGCAGGACTTAAAATCCTGTGTCCCTAAAAGGACGTGTGGGTTCGATCCCCACTCGCGGCACCGAGTCAGACTCGGTAGCCAAGTTTGACTTGGCACCCATCGGCTGAATGGTGACTCTGCGTAAAGAATAAGCTGGCTTGCCCGCGCGCCGTCGGCCATAGCCTTTGGCGACGTGCGACCGAAGCTTTAGTGAAGGCGGGGAATAGTTCATCAGTAGAACGCACGGTTTGCCTGCCCGCTAGCCAAACGGAGCGTAGTTCACCGGTAGAACGCTCGGTTTGGGACCGAGAGGCACAGGGTTCAATTCCCTGCGCTCCGACATAGCTTTGGCAGGCGGGGGACCGTGAGGTGGGAGGTGCGACTCCTCTTTCCCCGACACATTCTATAATTAAAGGCGGAACGTAATAAATTTTTAAAAATTTAAACGTTCCAGCAACGTTAATTTTTCAGCGAAAAATTTTACGTTGCGGGATTAGTTGAGCGGTTCAACGTCAGCTTTCCAAGCTGAAGAGACGGGTCCGACTCCCGTATCCCGCTCCAGGCTTGCCCTGAGCTTGCCGAAGGGCCCAGTAGCTCAACGGATAGAGCGACTCCCCTCTAAGGAGTAGGCTGCAGGTTCGATTCCTGCCTGGGTCACCAAGCTAAGCTTGGTGAATAGCCAGTTGAGCTGGCTCACCATTTTTTTATATTGAAAAATTAAAATAAATTTTTTTATGTTCGGTTATTCAATTATTGTCGGAATTTTTGCCATTATTTTATCTTCGGTTTTTGCCTTAATAATCAGCCGCAGAAAAATTTCTTCTTCAAAAATGGCTGAAGTTGCCGGTGATATTAAAATCGGCGCCAATGCTTATTTAAGAAGACAAATTAGAACCATTCTACTTTTTACCATAATCTTGTTTCTTTTTCTTTGGTTAATTTTAGGTTTAGCTCCGGCGATTACCGCTGTTCTTGGGATGCTCACTTCTTTGGCTTCAGCCTATGTCGGCATGTCAATTTGTGTCAAGGCTAACGTGGCCACTGCTGATATTGCTTCCGAATCAAATACAAAATCATTTTTAACGGCGGTTTGGGGCGGCTCAGTGATGGGCTTTTGTGTTACCGGTTTCAGCTTAGTTGTTTTATCAATTTTATTTTTAATTTTTAATGACCCTAAAATGTTAGTCGGTTTCGGCTTTGGCGCCAGTTTGGCTGCTTTGTTTTCTCAAATCGGAGGAGGAATTTTTACCAAATCAGCCGATATCGGCGCCGACCTGGTGGGAAAAGTCGAAGAGAATATGCCCGAAGATGACCCGCGAAATGCGGCGGTAATTGCTGATTTAGTCGGCGATAATGTCGGTGATTGCGCCGGCAGGGGAGCAGACCTTTTTCAAACATTTTCCGACGATATTATCACGGGAACGATTGTGGCGGTTGCCTTAATCCCTCGCTTCGGTCTTAAAGTTGTTTATTTTCCAATTCTTCTTCAAGCGGTTGGCGTTGTTTGCTGCGCTTTAGGAGTTTTAGCCACCAGAGAATGGGTTAAAGGCTTAAAAAAAGAAACTATTTTTAATATCGGGTTATTTTTATCCGCTTTTTTAAGTATCATTGGCTCTTTTTTTCTTATCAGATATTTACTGGGTAATATTCCTATTTGGATTGCTGCCTCTTTAGGCGTGGCCACCACTTTGGTGGCGGCAGTTTCCACCAGACATTATGCAGGTATGGATGACCGTCCGGTCAGAAACATTGCTTTGGCTTCAAAAAGAGGTCCTGCTTTAAATCTAATTACCGGTTTAGCTTATGGATTAAGAAGCCCTTTGGCTTCCATAATTATGATTGTCAGCTCCATAATTTTTTCCTATCATTTTTCCGGCGGTATGCTTTTGGCGATTGTGGCGGTCAACATCGGCTCTGACCTTTTGATTGCCTATATCATGGCGGCTGATACTTTTGGGCCAATCGTTGACAATGCCGCCGGCATTGCCCAAATGTCAAAAGCAACTGATGAGGTGGTTAACTCTTTATCATCACTTGATGCTGTCGGCAACACGATGAAAGCGACCACCAAAGCCTATGCCATGTCTTCGGGAACAGTTACCGCCTTTGTCATTTTTGCCACCTTTTTTACCATGACCAAAGTTAAGGCCTTAGATGTGGTTGACCCGTATTCTTTGGGATTTTTGCTTTTAGGCGTTTCCCTTTCTTTTCTTATCTCTTCTTTAACCATCGGTTCTACCGCTAAAACAGCGGTCAAAATTGTTGATGAGGTCAGACGGCAGTTTAAAGAAATTAAAGGCCTGTTGGAAGGAACGGCCAAGCCGGATTATGCCCGGTGCGTTGATATCGCCACCAAAAATGCCCTCAGGGAAATGTTTCTTCCGGGGATAATCAGTATAGGCGCCCCATTTTTTGTCGGGTTGGTTTTTGGCGCCAGCGCCCTAGGCGCTTTACTTATTGGCGCGGTTTCCTCAGCGGCTTTGCTGGGACCTTTTTTTAACAATGTCGGCACGGCTTTTGATAACGCCAAAAAATTAATTGAAAATAACCCCGAAAACAAAGGCACTTTTGCCCACGCAGCGGCAGTCGTCGGTGATACGGTCGGGGATTCCTTAAAAGATGTGGCCGGTCCGGCCCTTTTAATCTTTATGAAACTCATCGGCATGTCAGCTTTATTGGTCGCTCCACTTTTAAAGTAGCTTTTCCAAAAATTTTTGATAAAATCTATGGTAATGGTGTCGCGTAATAAATTTTTCAAATTTAAATCGCGTAAACCGCGTTGGTCGCGGTAACGCGACTTTTTCGCGGCGCGACTAACCACGTTAATTTTCAAAGAAAATTTTACGTGGTGGTCATAGCTCAATGGTAGACCCTCCGAATCGGAGGGCTGTGGAGCCGGATAAAACAATGTTTTACGTTTATGTATTAAAATCTGAAAAGGATCAGAAATTATACATAGGTTTTTCAACTGACTTAAGAAAAAGAGTTGAATTTCATAATTTAGGATTAAACAATTCTACGGCTTGTAGAAGGCCGTTAAAATTAATCTATTACGAGGGATACATTTACGAGAAAGACGCAAGAATTAGAGAAAGGTTTTTGAAATCAGGAAGAGGACACGAAGTTCTATATAAACAGTTAGAATATACATTAGAAAAATAATATGGTGGTCATAGCTCAATGGTAGAGCGCTGGCCTGTGGAGCCGGATGTTGCGGGTTCGAATCCCGTTGGCCACCCCAAAGAAAGATTATTAGTCTACTTGAAAACAGTATCAAACGATTTTTGAGACTGAAAAAGGACTTTTTCTCATCAATGTTAAGGTTCGAGAATACTAATTTCAAATGTTACTTTATATCTTCAGCTTTCTTTGTTGTATTTTTCTATTAAATATTTAAAGTTTTTAATGATTTTTTTGTTAAAAAGGACGAAATTGTTGTATAATCCATATATGAAAGTTTCAAGAGATTACAAGCAAACAGTTTCCGCTCTAATATTAAACGAAGACAATCTGGTTTTACTTACACACAATAAGAACCACGGCCCGAATTTCTGGAAAATGCCCCAGGGAGGAGTTGAACCTGAAGAATCCCTAGAAGAAGCTATTAAAAGAGAAATTCAGGAAGAACTTAGTTCTACAGCCTTCTCTGTTTTAAAAAAAAGTGGTATTGATTATAGATATACGTGGCCAAAAGATACTCAAAAAAAGAAAGGATTTGTTGGCCCAAAAATATCCTTCTTTATTTTAAGATGTGATGACCCTTCGACTTTAAAACCCAACTTAGAGATAGAAGAACTTGATGGAATAAAATGGGTAGATTTGGAAACATTATCTTCTCAATTTTCAACACTGCCGGAATTTGAAGATACCATTAAAAAGCTTGTGTTGGAGATAAAACAAGTTGTCGGTCTATGAATATTTACCTTGTTAGACACGCTGAAAAAAATACTAGCTATAGAAAACAATACATAGATGGGAAAAACTATTCTACTCAAACACAAATCGCTTAGCTTGACACTTCCGATGTGTCAAGCTACAAATTCAAAAAATGTTCTTTATTTCTTCTATTTCCTTAATCCCAATTGTCATATAATAAGTCCGAACACCGTTCACTAGGTGACCCAAGAGGGCTAGAGAACTATCTTCTCGGAATGGGTATTTAAAGATACGATTTACGATTATAGAGAAAGGAGCCAACCGGGTAAAAGATAATTATATTGCTCTCCCGCTCATATTCAACACCTTTAAGCATAATTTGCAGAAATTCTGCTCTGAAGGTTACTAAAGATAAGCAATTTTAACAAAAACAATCTTATAGATTTTATAAGTCGGTTGATTATGGAAAATCTGTCTGTTATAATTCTGGCCAAATGGTTTCTCTTCGGGAGTTATCGCGTTATAACTATGGCGCTGTCGAAAAAAGCAACGTTGTTCAAGCTATCGATCGATATATCCCATCCTCCGAACTTTTAAATCAATTTTCAAGACAGACAAATCCTGAAGATTTAAGACTTCGAGAGCAAATGGAGCGAATTTTTCCCGGAACTGCCTACGTCCTAACTTATTCTCCCTTGGCAAAGAGCCTTCTTATGGTCCCGCCTGATCACCCGTTAGCAAATACCGGCAATCAATTGGCTCATGGACTTCATTACGGCTCGGGAGTTTTTGAGGGAGGAAGCGCTGAACCAGTCAGAGATGGAACAGGCGCAATATCAGCGGCCAACATTATTCTTCACCACCAGCGAATGGCTCGGATGGCCAACCGATCACTCCCCTCCCGCAATTTTGAATTGCCAGTGACTGTCGAAGAATTTTCTGCAGCAATAATGCATTATCTAGCAGTTTTAGGACCCGAGATATATCAAAGTTCTGCAAAAACATTATCTCGTGCCTATATTAGACCCTATGCCGCTCCAAACGTTGGATCTTTTGGAGTGAGCTTAAAACCCGACCATGAGATTATTGCTGGTTGTGTATGTTTTAGATGGTCATTTTATTTTCCGTTAGAGCGAGTTAATGAAATTTATAATGGTTCTGGCGCAAGGGTTGCCGTCTTACCCGCTCAAAGATTACAAAAAATCGACGGTAAAGATGCATCAAATTATGGTCCGGCTGGACCTTGGGCAGGTAGAGCCAGGGAGCTCGGGTACGATGAAGCTGCCATACTTGGTCCTTATTTATATGATTCAAGTACCCAAAAGGTAGAAGATTTTGTTTTATCCTTACACCACATTTCTGGTGATGCTTTAAGAACCGCCATGCTAAAGACTACTCTAGCTGATGGGCCTGGGGAAGAATATTTGTTTGTAAGAAGTGATGGAGTTTTAGCATTCCTACCAACTAATGTCAATCGGCTTGGGGGAACCACGCTCCAATATATTATTGACCACTTAGCTCCTTCTATTGGTTTAAAATCTATTGAAATGCCGGTTACCGGAGAAATGATTATAAATGGGGAAATTGTTGGGGCAGCGATGGTTGGAAACGCCGTTCGTGTAGCCCCAGTTGGTAATATCACTTATCTCGACGGCGTTGGCCAAATACTCGAGCAGCTCGACTTATCGGTCCCGGATATACTGCGAAAAATAGTAAATCAGTATGAGGCCGAAGTTTCTGGCCAAATCACCCCCAGCCATCCTTCTCTCCTAACACCAATTGATTTGAAAAATGGTGCCGAAGCGCGTCAAAAACTTGATAGAGTCTTTTTGTCTTAGCAATCTTAGATTCTTCTACACCCAGGCTACCTTTAAAACAAATTGAAACACCTCTATCAAGCTGACAAAACAAAAAATAATTTTGTTCCAATTAGCAACTATTAGGGACTCCAAGGGCTGGGAACATTGTTTTAGTAGCACATAGTTCCAGCTTGACACTTCCGATGTGTCAAGCTACAAATTCAAAAAATGTTCTTTATTCCTTCTTTTTCCTTAATCCCAATTGTCATATAATAAGTCCGAACATCGTTCACTAGGTGAACCCAAGTTTTTAAAAGTAAGTTTAAATAAAAAACTTACTGAACAGTGAGGACCGCTGTTATGTCTTAGATATTTAGGCTGACCATTCTCTCACTTTCCTTAACCATTTCGTTAAATCTATCGCCTCCTTCTATAACTTTGTCCAGTGGAAATAGAAAGATGCTCGCTTTAGGAGCTTTAGAATGTCCGGCATAATTTTCCTTTGGAACAATCACAACCCCTCGTTCATAGCGTTCTTGTAAACCTTCTTCAGCATTTACCCAACAAGGATTTCCCTTATTTTCTCCCCAAACCATTATCCGCTCAAAGCCCTGATTACGACCCGTAGAAAAGGAACGGATGATTACCCGACAACCTTTATCATCTTCTGCTGTGAATATCATTCTACCACCCAACCCTGCTGATAAAAATTCTCCCAATAGATTACCGTCTGCACACGGACCGATCGATACGGCTTCTAATTTTTCTAACATTCCTATTTTGACTGAGACACATTCACTTCTCGTGTCCCTGTCATCTCCCAACCTCGGTTCGAGTAATAGTACTCTTACATCAAGACCGATTTTTCTAGGATCAACAACTCTACAAGCAACAATAAAAGGATCTTCATTAAATCGTCTTACAATATCTTCGCCACTTAAAACACTTCCCTCAGGTTTAACAAAATTCCAAGCATCTGATTCTAATTGCGGAACCATATTCCCTCCTTTAAAATAAAAAACCCTCTAAAAAGAGGGCAGATAAAAATACAAAAAGATTGTAATTTAATTTAATAAAAATGTCAACAAGTTTTTTTATCTGACCTATACTATATTTTGGAAACAAGAGCAGTTATCCAATATTTAACTTGACACCTGGGGTGTGTAAAGCTAAATTTTTTTAATAATTTATGAACAAAATTCCACAATTGTTCCTTCTTGGGGAATAAAGGTAAGAGGCACTTCCTGATTGGGGAACTTTGCCCCCGGGCCGTTAATCTTGGCGTTAATAAAAGAGTCTTTGTTGCAAATCGAAATTTTTTCTAAAATTTTCTTGAAATTTTGTCCTAAACGGATAATTAACGGATTTTCTAAATCGGCGGTGCCGTCCGGACGTTTAAGATAAATCCGGGCTAAATTTAATTTTTGCCAGACTAATTCCCGGAATTTATCCAGCCCTTCACCTTTATCGGCGCTAATTAATAAATCAAAACCGTTAATTTTCTTACCCTTAGGCAACAGGTCAGCCTTGTTAAAAATTGTCATTGACGGCAAATAAACCCGATTTCTGGCAAATGAATCAATTAATTGGTCCATGCTTACCATTTCTTTAACCACGATTTCGCCATTATTAAAGCGAAATTCTTGGGCGATTTCTTTAGCTGTCTGTAAATCAAAAGGAAGATTGAGATTAGAGGTTAACCTTACCCCACCTGAATTTTCTTTATTAAGGCTTATTTTAGGTGGTTGGACATCAATTCTAATTCCGGCATCAAAAAGTTCTTTTTTAATATCATCGGTTTTATTCATGTATTTCAAATCAACCATAATGACCACTAAATCTGAAGATCTGACTACAGAAATTACTTCTTTACCCCGACCCTTTCCGGAAGCTGCTCCACTAACTATCCCGGGAATGTCAAAAATTTGTATTTTTGCGCCCTTGTAATCCATCATGCCGGGTATAACATCCAAAGTAGTGAAATCATAAGCAGCGACTTTTGATTGAGCGTTGGTGAGCTTATTAATTAATGTTGACTTGCCCACGGAAGGGAAACCGACAAGAACCACAGATGCATCGCCGGTCTTGGCAACCGCAAATCCTCCGCCTCCGCCACCGCCACCTTTTTGCCACAATTCATCTTTTAATTTGGCAATTTTTGCCCTCATCCGGCCGATAAAATGGTTGGTCGCCTTATGGTGAGGCGTTTTAGCTAAAACCGCCTCTATTTCCTTGATTCTCTCTTCGTTCGTCAGCATGGTATAATTTTCAAAACATTCAGTATATGAAAAAAATATCGTTACTTTTCTTACTTATTTTATCATTTTTTATTCATGAAAGCGCCTGGGCAGCTGAGAATAAATTTGGTATTCATATTTTGGAACCCTCCGATTTAGACAAGGCGGCTGGTTTAGTCAACTCAAACGGGGGAGATTGGGGATATGTTACCGTGGTCATTCGCGACGATGATTTGAATTTTGATAAATGGCAAGATTTTATGAACTCCTGCCGGGAAAAACATCTTATTCCCCTCGTCAGATTGGCTACCCACTTGGAAACCGGAGGCCCAAATTGGGTTAAGCCCAAAGCGGAAGAGGCTGAGAAATGGGCAAATTTTTTGGAAAATCTTAATTGGCCGGTTAAAGACCAATATGTAATTATTTTTAACGAGCCAAATCATACCAAAGAATGGGGAGGAGTGATCAATCCAAAAGAATATTCTCGCGTTCTTTTGGCTTTTATTGAAAAAATAAAATTGAAAAATGAAAATTTTAAAGTATTAAACGCGGGGTTAGATTTGGCAGCGCCTAACTCTAAAACGACTATGGAAGCGGGAAAATTCTTACAGGAAATGAATTGGGAAATTCCGGGAATCTTTGACCAACTTGACGGTTGGGCTTCCCATTCATATCCTAACCACGGTTATTTAGGCAAACCTTGGGATACAGGGAAGACTTCGGTTCGCGGCTATGAATGGGAAATTTTAACACTTAAAAATCAATTTAAGGTTAAAAAGGATTTACCTGTCTTTATTACTGAAACCGGTTGGCCGGCTAATGATTCAAAAATCAAAAATCAAAAATCAAAAATCAAATTTTACGACTGGAACACGGTTTCTAATTATCTGAAATATGCTTTTGAAAGTGTTTGGCTTAAAGATATTCGAGTTAAAGCCATTACTCCTTTTGTTCTAAACTACCCCGAATCCTTGTTTTCAGACTTTTCTTGGTTGGACAAAGAGGGAAATACCTATCCACAGTACGAAACAATTAAAAACCTGGCCAAGATCAATTGGTGGCCCGAGCAAATACAAAAAATTACTCTTTCAAAAATAGATTTACCGCCATTTATTTTAACCAATAGTAGCTATAAAGGCAGAATTATAATTACAAATGAAGGTCAATCAATTTTAGGGGAAAAAGAAAGCTTTATCCTTAAAATAATTCAAAAAGATCGGGAAATTCATGTCAGTGATTTAATTCCCGAGAAAAATTTTATTAAACCGAAAGAAAAAGTCTGGTTGGATTTTGAGATTAAAACCGGAAGCAAGTCAGGTGAATTTAACTTTGAATGGGAAGCCTTAGGACCGCAAAAAATTAAAGTGGTCAAACCTTCAATTCTTGCCAAAGCCAGCTTAACCTTCTGGGAAAAAATTCTTGCCAAAATCAAATTTTGGTAGCGACAAAATCATTTTTCAAGTATAATATCGTCTTAAACACCTCGGATGGTGGCGAGGCAACGACCTCGACTCCTCCGAGGTGAAAGTACATTAAGCCTCTGTAGCTTAACGGATAAAGCACCAGTCTCCTGCCCGCCGCAGGAATGCGCCCGTAGCTTAATGGATAGAGCAGGTGGCTTCGGACCACAAGGTTGTAGGTTCGACTCCTACCGGGCGCGCTTTGGCAGGCGGGTCGGAACTGGCCATGGGGGTTCAATTCCCTCCAGAGGCACCTATGAATATTAAAAAAGCTAAAGTCATCATGGAAGTTGAAATTGAAGGCCGGGAAGGCAAATTGGAATTTGACCTGACAGATGAAGAAGCCCAAAAAGTTATTGAGATTTTAAACAGAGACCAAGAAAAAGAGAATAAATAATGTTCTATACATATGTTCTATTGAGTCAGGTTGACAATAATTTTTATATCGGTTTTACCAAAGATTTGCAAAAAAGACTAGAAGAACACATGAAGGGTTTAGTGGACTCAACTAAGGTCAGAAGACCTTTTAAGTTGGTTTATTACGAGGCATGTCTAGACGAGAAAAAGGCTATTAAAAGAGAAAAATACTTTAAAACAGGGTTTGGAAGAAGGTTTTTAAAAAGTAAGGTTTAAGGAAATATGCCATTCTGCCGAATTTGTGCAGGCTTGCCCGCAACGCCTCGCAAGCTCGGCTTGCGTGGCGGGCGGGGGCCGCTAGCTCAATTGGCAGAGCAATTCCCTCTTAAGGAATAGGTTCAGAGTTCGAGACTCTGGCGGCTCACTAAGTAAAAAGTGTCGGGATTGGTCGGTGCAGTGAAGTAGAGCAAAGCTCACTTCACCGCCATGAAGCGAACTTTGTTCTGCTTTATGGGTTCGAATCCACCCGGCCTCACGAGGATAAAGACTAAAAACATATTCTGGGCTTTTTAATCAGAAGAAAGACATAAATTGGGAAAAACAATTAAACTTAAGAAGTTGGTATTGAAGAAATCGCTTGTGGATTAGCTCATTTTGAAATCGGATTATCATAGCTTCCCACTCCTAAAACTCGTGCGTCTCTATCCATTTTAGTTAACCCTTCAACTAATAATTCTGGAAACATTTCAATGTGGATTCTGTTTCCCATTTGAAGAACATTTCTCGGCAAATCACGAGCCAAAGTTATACTAGCTTCTCCTACGATACTCAAATTAACCACTACCGCAAGAAGAGCACTGTCAAATTCATTATTCTTCCCTCCCGCTCGATTAATTGCATCGTTGTCACCATCTAGCCTTTTTTTAAGCTCTGTTTGGAGGCCAGATAAATCTCCAGCCTGAGCACGTGCTTTTAATGTTTCTCTTAAAGTGGCAGAGTCGCCTCCTGAAAGACTTAATAAGCTCGCTACAGCTTTATGGACCAATGGCCACTGTTTAGACACAACTTCAACAGGATTATACCCTATTTCTCTAGCTTCAGCATCTTTAGTATCAGCCATGCTTTTATTATATGTTTAAATCCTAAAAAGTCAATACCTTCAATTTTGATTCAAGGTAAGCTTTTACGGAAGTGGGTATACCGGTGAAAGGCCTAATGGAAATTTATTAAAAACAACCTTTCAGTTTTTGAGTGTTTTAATAAATTTATCAATAGTTGAGTTTGAAAGAACGGAACGGAAGTTCACCAAATTCAGAGACTGCTATGCTTAAATAAAATTGAAGCTTAAGGTCTAAATGAATAGCTTAAGAGTAATATTTCTTATTTTTTAACTTCTCCGGAAGAAGGCTTTCTTTGGTGTATTTTTCATAACCCTTGCCATACCCAAGGTCTTTCATAAGCTTGGTAGGGGCATTACGGATACTTAGGGGTATTGGCAGGTTACCGTGCTTCTTGACGTCTTCCAAGGCCGCAAAATAGGCATTGTAGGCACTCCGGTCTTTCTTGGCCAAGGATAGGTAGACCACGCCATGGGCCAAGTTCTCCTGGCATTCGGGATAACCGATAATCTCACAGGAGCGGAAAACCTCGTTAGCCACCACCAGTGCCGTCGGTTGCGCCATGCCGATATCCTCCGAGGCAAAAACAACCATTCTTCTGGCTATAAAAAGCGGGTCTTCACCGGCTTCAACCATACGGGCTAAGTAGTACAAGGCAGCGTCAACATTTGAGGCGCGCATGCTTTTAATAAAAGCGCTTATGGTGTTGTAATGTTCATCACCCGCCTGGTCATAAAGTAAAGAATGTCTTTGCAAGGATTCTTCAATAACTTCCAATGTTAAGGTTTTATCATTGGTCAATTTGGAAGCAACCTCTAAAGCGTTTAAAATTATTCTTGCGTCACCGTTAGCTGACTCGATTAAAAATATTTCTGCTTTCCTGTAAATTTTAAGTTTTAATTCCTTAAGACCTCTTTTAATGATTTTCTCCAAATCTTCCGAATTTAACCGGTTTAAAACCAAAACCTGAGAGCGGGAGAGCAGGGGAGAGATAACTTCGAAAGAAGGATTTTCCGTGGTCGCCCCGATAAAAATAATTGTCCCGGCTTCAACGGCGGGCAGTAAAGCGTCCTGCTGTGCTTTATTGAACCGGTGAATTTCATCAAGAAAGAAAATCGTTCTTTGGTTGTAAAGCTTTAGTCTTTCTTTTGCCTGAGAGATAACTTTTCTGACATCCGCCAAAGTGGCGGAAACCGCAGAATAATTTTCAAACCGGCTTTGAGTAACATTGGCGATAATTTTGGCCAAAGTAGTTTTACCGGAGCCTGGCGGTCCCCAGAAAATCAAGGAAACCAATTGATCAGAGTCAATCAGTTTTCGCAAAATTGCCCCGTCGCCAACCAAATGCTCCTGACCGTAAAATTCAGCTAAGGTTTTCGGTCTGAGTCTTTCCGCTAGCGGGGCACTTTCCATAAATTTATCTTAAAACCAAACAAAACCCAAAGTCAAGGGCGTAAAAGTCGCTATTTATGCGACTCACGCCCTGCCAACCACGTTAAAATCACTTCTTGAGCCGCAGTAGAAATCTACTAAGGCAAAAGATAAGATTAGACGTGGTCAAGGGCGCAAACTACGAATGGCTGGGCTATTGATCAAAACCCAGATCAAAGTTAAAGCGGGGAGGCATAAGAGGAAAATCGTCGGTTTGAGGTTTGTTTAATTCCTCTTTTATGGTTTTTAGCTCTGATTCAACAGACAAAAAAGCGGAATCTGTTGCCCACCTTGGAGAAGATTCGGAAATTGAAACAAAAGGTGTCGGCGCCTCGGTCAAAGTCGATGTTGTTGGTTCACTTTTAACTTTGTTTATGACTAAGTTTAAAATAATAACCAAAAGAATAATGGGAAGAAAAATCATTGATAATTTTAAGACGCCTGTTTTCACTTAAGTTTTTTTAATTAAAAAAATTATTTCCTCAAAAACTGAAAAAAGATTAATAATTTCACTCTTTTGGGTTGATATCATATTTTTATAATCTAGATAAGCCTTTTCCGGATCATTCTGGGAATCAACGAGACCAAAAAATTTTTTTTTGTCCTCTTCTATTTTTATCTCAAGATCTCTAAATTGTTTATCAGTCTGTTCAAACCTATTTTTTGAATTAGTTAAATCATAAGTCCCCAAATTAGCATATTGTTCCAATTTATTATTAAGAATATCGACTTGCTTTCTTAAGTCAGTCACTACTTTTAAATTCTGGCGGTAATTTATTAACCCTAAAGACTTATAAGCCAGTTTACTGATCGTTTGATATTTTCTTCCCGAATTACTTTCAACGTCATTTAAGCCCTTAAGATCTTGAGCACTATTTACCAGTTCTTTACTGTTCAAAAGAGAGGTCAGTTCGTTATCCAGCTGAAGGTATAAAAGATTTTCTTGATAGTCAATAATTTTTGTCTCTAAAGCCAACTTAATTCTTAAAGCGGTTACGTACTTTACTAGAAAGTCAATTCTGGAAATAATCATTTTTTTTGTTGAATCAATTGCCTCAGATTCAGAAGAAATTGACATAAAAGTCAAGTATTTGCTACGCGAAAGAATAAATTTTTCATAATCGGATTGGTAAATCGAAGAGGCGCTAATATACTCCTGGTATGCTTGTTGAAATTCTTGAGAGGAGACTCCTAAAACAACATGTTTACGGCCCAAAAAATTTAAACTTAATCCAAAAATGGATACAAAAATAATTGGCCAAATTTTTTTCATCTGTTTTAAGTTTAAAAATATTTTTAAGAGTTGTCAACTAAGTTTTTTCAAGTTTCACTCATACCTAAGGGCGTCAATGGGGTTCAACCTAGAAGCCTTATAAGCCGGATATACACCAAAAATAATTCCGACAATCGAAGAGACAGTAAAAGCAATCCCGATTGACCAAGGCGTAATACTGGTTTCAATAAAACGACCTAAAACAAAAGAACCTAAAGCTCCCAAGCTGATGCCAACTATTCCCCCCACTAAACTTAAAGTTAAGGCTTCTATCACAAATTGAAGTAATATTATCTTTTCGGTCGCCCCAACCGCTTTTCTTAACCCGATTTCTCTGGTTCTCTCTGTAACCGAGACAAGCATGATGTTCATAATCCCAATTCCGCCAACAAACAACGATATTGAAGCGATTCCTCCCAGGGCAGTCGTAATTACGCCTAAAAATTGATTAATAGTTGAAAGAAGCTCAGTTTGTTTGATAACTGTAAAATCATCTTTTTTCAATCTTTTAAGTAGGGTTTTTTCAGTTAAGATAGAGGCCTCTTCAACGGTTTTTTGGTCACTGGCTTCTATGTAAATTACCCGAGGATTAGTTAAGTTAAACAACCTCAAAGAAGTAGAAAAGGGGACAAAAGCGTGGTCATCGATATTAGAGCCGAATCCACCACCACCTTTAGATTCTAAGACGCCGATAACTTGGTATTTTAGTTCATTGACCGTAACAGTTCTGCCGGTAGGATTAATGTTTTTACCAAAAATTTCCTCGGCCGGTTTTGATCCTAAAACCACCACTTTGGAAACCCTTTCTTCGTCACTCTTAGTAAATAACCGTCCATATTTCGGTAAAAAATTACTTATTTCAAAATATACCGGCCAAATCCCTGAAACTTCCGTAGAATATGTTTTACCCTTATATGAAAAAACACCCGAACTGGCCGTCATGGGTGTAATTCTTTTTATTGGCAAACCGGCTTTGATTAATTTATTGACGTCTTCTATCTCAAATTTACTTACGGCTATCCCGATATTTCTGGCGCCGCTGGCTCCCTGACTAAAATCAACTTTTCCCGGCATAACATAAATTGTGTTTGAGCCCAAGGAAGCAAATTGCTTGGTAACAAAAGCCTGTAACCCGCTGCCAATAGAGACTAATAAAATTACCGCCGCAACGCCAATAATAATTCCCAGCATGGTTAAAAAGGACCTAACTTTATTAGCCAATAAGGCGGTAAGAGCTGAATTAAATGATTCGATCAAATCCATATTTAAAAAAATCTAACTTTTTTAAAAATCCAAATAACAAGCATCAAATTCCAATAAAATTCAAATTTCTAAATTTTAAATTTAAAACATTTCGCCTACCTATTGATATGTTTAGAATTTTAGTCATTTGAATTTTAGTATTGTTTGTAATTTGTAATTTGTAATTTGTGATTTGGAATTTTATTTATTTTTCACAATCTTCCCATCCACAATTTTAATAATTCTTTTCGCTTTTTTGGCCAAATCAGGATCGTGAGTAACTAAAATAATCGTGCGGCCTTCTTTGTTTAGGGTTTCTAAGATCTCTAAGATTTCCTTGCCTGATTTCGTATCAAGATTTCCGGTCGGTTCATCGGCCAAAATAATATTAGGATCATTTGAAAGCGCCCGGGCAATCGCCACTCTTTGCTGTTGACCGCCGGAAAGTTGATTGGGGAAATGATTCATCCGGTCTTTGAGGCTTACTTTTTCTAAAACTTCCTTAGCAATTTTAACTCTCTTTTCCCGGGAAATACCACTATAAATCAATGGTAAACAAACATTATCTAACGTCGTCGTCCGCGCCAAAAGATTAAATGATTGAAAAACAAAGCCAATTTCTTTATTTCTAATTTTGGCGATCTGGTCCGTAGTCATTTTCTCAACATTTTGACCGTTAATGATAACCTCTCCAGAAGACGGAATATCCAACAAACCAATAATATGCATCAAAGTGGATTTCCCGGAACCGGACGGACCGGTTATCGAAATAAAATCGCCTTTTTTTATTTTTAAATTAACCTCGCAGACCGCATTTACGGAAACACCGTCCATCTTGTACGTTTTGCAAACGTCTTTAATTTCGAGAATTATTTCGGCCATATTATTTAATTTTAATTGACTGGCCTTGGGAAAGAAGACCGGGAGTTTCCGTCACTAATAAATCGCCCTCTTTTAAATCTCCCGTAACCAATTCGAGTTGGTTATCATTGCCAATTCCGGTTGTGACTAATACTTCCGCTACTTTGCCTTTTTCAAATTTAAAAACAAAATTTTTAGCATCTTTTTCAACTAAAGAATCAGCCGGAAGCAATAATAAATTTTCCTTGGTCTGAAGAATAATTTTTAAATCACCGTTCATTCCATCACGAAAATTAACAATTTCTTCCTCGGGCAAAGAAATGTGGATAGTAAAACCTGTTCCGCCGGAAGAGGTAGTTGTCGATTTAAAATCGATCCTTTTTATCTCCCCCAAGAACTCTTTATTGGGAAAAGCATCCAGAATCACGATCGTTTTTTGGCCTTCTTTAAGCCTACCGACATCAGTTTCGTCAACAATCGCCGTAAATTCCAATGTTTTCGGGTTGATTACTTCAATATAAGCCGAAGCAGATAAAATATTCATCCCTGCCACCGGCGGCATAATATCAACAACAACTCCCTCAATAGGGGAGTAGATTGTCGCATATTTTACCGTCAAATCGGCGATTTCCACGTCTAAAACCGCATTGTTTAAAGAAAACTGGTATTTATCCAGAATTCTTTTCATTTCGTCGGTTAAAAGGTAGCTTTCTTTGGTTGGACGATAGTCATCCTGTTTTTGCTCAAAATCCCAACGATTGGTCAAATAAAGGTTCATTGATTTTGCCAAGCTTTTTTTAAGACTTTCTTTATCCAGTGAAGCTAAAGCCTGGCCCTTTTTAACCCGGTCTCCTTCCTTAATCCCTAACCAAGCAAGTTTTCCGGAAGTTTGAAATTGAACTTTAATATCGGCCTGAGAGCTTATTGAACCGGAAGCATCAACGGTTTCCTGAATTTCACCTCTGGTAACCTTACCTGTTTGATATTTAATTGCCGGCTTCCGGCGCATAAAAATAATCAACAAAATCGCCAAAATCGTTAAAATGATTATCGTTTTCTTTTTATTCATTCAAGCGTGCATTCTACCATTTTTAAGGATTTTAAGAAAGATTGAAGCTCCGAGGGCTAAAAGTCCTCGGATTCTTCGTCCGGCTCTATACGGAGCGAAATCCGCCGAAGCCAAGTACCGGACGGTACCTGGCGAAGCGAATTTTCTTCGCTTCATTCGAGGTTTAATAAACCTCGGGTTTCGCGAAGGAGGACTAAAATTGAAGCTTACTCGATTCCAGCTTGACACATCGGAAGTGTCAAGCTAAGATTAAAATTAATATGCCAATGAGAATGGTTCCTTTAGTTTCCGGGGAAATATATCACGTTTATAATCGTGGGGTGGAAAAACGAAACATCTTCATGCAAGGTAAAGATTATATCCGATTTCTTCGTACTTTTTATTACTATCAATTTGCCGGTCCTAAACCTAAATATACTAATTCATTTATGTTGAAATATTTAATTCCAAAACAAAACAAAAAGATTGTTGAGATATTGTGCTATTGTCTTATGCCCAACCATTTTCACTTTTTAACTCAACAATTAACTGAAAAAGGGATATCAAACTTTATTCGACTTCTCAGCATCAGTTATACAAAATTTTTTAATATAAAATATAAAAGAGTCGGACCCCTCTTCCAAGGTTCTTTTAAAGCAGTTAGAGTCAAAAGTGATGAGCAATTAGTTCATTTATCGCGTTACATTCACTTAAATCCGATTGTTTCGGGTATCGCAGATAATTTTGATCGCTACCAATGGTCTTCCTACAGAGAATATGCGGTTGGTGAGAAACTCTATTGTAATACAGAAGAAATTCTTAACTTATTTCCTAATCGCCAAAATTATTGCCAATTTTTAGAAGATCAAAAGGATTATGGCACCACACTGGAAATCCTTAAGCATTCATCAGTAGACGAAATCTAGCTTGACACATCGGAAGTGTCAAGTTCAGAAGAAATTCTTAACTTATTTCCTAATCGCCAAAATTATTGCCAATTTTTAGAAGATCAAAAGGATTATGGCACCACACTGGAAATCCTTAAGCATTCATCAGTAGACGAAATCTAGCTTGACACATCGGAAGTGTCAAGTTAAAAGAACTGAGGATTATAGCAAAGGATTAAACAAAATCAACTGAAGTTTGGCTTAAATGAATTAATGACGATAAAATTCCCTTGCAACAGTATTAATATAAGTGTGAATTCTGCATATCAAATTAATGCCCGGACATAAGTCTTCTATCATCCCTAAAACAGTTCGTGAATCTGTCATATCTTCTTGGAGTCTAATTTTTTCAGCTTCAGAAAGACCAGGAATTTGATCAATGTTTGCTTTCAACCTCAATACGTAGCCTGTGATACGGTTATATTCATGCATTGCTATCTGAGGAGGGTATTCGGGCCATTTTAAACCTTCTAAATAGATGCTTTGTTCACCAATAACTATCAGTTTACCTGGGTTTTCCAAACCAAAATCTGTTTTATATTGGGGATCATCTTCCAAACGGTTTGAGCTAAAAAAATCTTTCAAAGAAAGTTTTCTTTCATCTTAAAAACCTCTAAAAACTCTCCATTCTTTCTCGGTCAATTTCTCTTCAAGTGTTCGACACCACAATCCAAACATAATTTCGTCTTCCTTAAAAATTCTTTCTTTTTCCTTAACCATTCTAACTTGGTATTTAGCACAGAGGGTTAAAAGTGTCAAATAAGTGAATAAAAGTAAATTTAGGATGAAAAAAAATGTCCCGGGGGAGAGACTTCCCTCCTAATCTTAGCACTCGACTTTTCAGTATTATTCATACACGTCTCGTGCTGCGATTTATGGAGGGTATAGAACTCTCACCCCTCCGAATCAGGGGGGCAGGGTTCTAAGCCCTGTACGCCCGCCTGCCAAAAACTTGTGCCAGAGGAGGGATTTGAACCCTCACGCCTTAAAGACACACGGACCTAAACCGTGCCTGTCTACCAATTTCAGCACTCTGGCATCTGCGGGCAGGTCTGCCATTTCGGCAAGTCAAACTTGCCAGCCGAGTTTGACTCGGCGCCACCTGTGCCGGAGAGAGGACTCGAACCTCCAAGCCTTTTGGGCACACGGTCCTAAGCCGTGCTTGTCTACCGATTTCAACACTCCGGCATAGGCTTATTTTACCACAAAAAAACCCCAAAGTAGGCCAGCAGGCTTACCTCGGGATCTAATTGGATAAGATAGCACAAATTACGAATTTTGTCAAGTATTATGGGACTTCTTAGCTAAAACAAAAATTGAAGGACCAAAAAATAAACTAGAGAGCCATCTCTGGCAAATATTTTCCAAGAAAATTAAAAGTTTAAAGGGGATTATTCTTTTAATTATAGGACTACGAAAATTAGAAACTGATAAATAATCAAGTATTTTAAAGTCATTTTTTTGAAGGTCAATAAAAATTTTTTTAGGATGGTGATTTAAAAATAAAATCTTTTTTTTACTGATGCTTTCTTTGGATCTTTTTTCATACGTTTTTAGACTGGAAATAAAGTTAAATTCACCCCTTAGCAAAGCTTTGATTCTGGCCAAAAAATGAATTTTGTTAGCAAATTCCAGAATTAAATATCCATTAGGTTTTAATATTCTTGAAAGTTCTTTTAAGGTTTTTTGGGAATCAGCCAAATGGTGTATTACCCGAACCATAACTACCACGTCAAAAGAGCAATCAGTAAAAGGTAAATCCGGCAGCGAGGCTTTTCTGTAAATAATTTTTCCGTTTTTACTAAATTTTTTTTGGGCAATTACTAAATTATTTTCCGAGGGATCAGTTAAGACAATTTTCTCGCCAAAGTTTAAATATGTTTCTGTTAGCCGACCAAAACCGCCGCCAACATCAATAAGACACGGCCTTTCCCCAATGGTATTAAAAAAACGTGCTATAGCGATTTTTTCTGCGGCGTCTTCATACTCGCGGCCAGACCAATACCGCCGGTAGTCAAATAGATCATAAGGAGCGGGCATAAGAATAAAAAAATATCTTAAAAACCGGAGGCAATTTCATTCATGAATTTTTTGACGCCAAAACACCAGCTGCCATTAGATTTGGGCGTGTATTTTCTCATCATCACACAAGGATCCTCACAATAACCCTTGTCGCAGTAGTTTTCTTTTATCCCCCGGGCAACACTCTCAATTGCCTCTTCAAATGAAGAATAGGTTTTTGTCCCTTTACTATGAATTCCCCAACCCCAGCAATTAAACCATTCGGGGTGAGAGGTTTTACAAAGATTGGATTCTTGTTGGGCGATTGCTACCAATAGACGATAATCAAGTCCATATTTCTTGGAAGTTTCACACAGAATATTAGCATAAGGAAGAAGCGGAGAATTATATTTTTTAAGATAATTTTCGATCGCCAAACAACGTCCGTCCTCCGCTTTAATTTCGGTGATTACCGTACCCGGATCATTCGGTAAAGCGGCATAAAGCTGTCCGGCATACGGAAGAGGAGAAGTCATTAATCCTAAAACACGGCTACGATTACTATCTGAAAATAAAAGATAAAAGCAAGCAAAAAGGAAAATTGGACAACCGCTTAAGAATATTAATAAAGTGGTAAGTTTCCTGGCCAATAGATTCCTTGGCAATACCACTTTATCCTCCTGTTTATGAAATAATCCTATTTTCATATTGTTTATGAAATATTTCTATTTTCATAAAACCATCCTGACATCTTCAGGAAATTTTGTCAAGTTTCCGGTTTTTAATTTTCTTTTGGTGTGATAAAATAATAGAAATGAAATCTTTTCAAAAGAAAAAATCAGAATCTAAAGATAAATTCCGCTCGCCGGATTCATTTAAGGGAAAAATCTCATTTCAGAGATCTTCTCTCAATATTAAACCGGTTTCTTTCCGCGGTAGTCAACACCGGGGCTAGGTAATTATTATCTAATAAATAATTAAATATTATGGATAAATTTACGGTTAATAAACTGCCAAAAAGCGAAATTGAGATTTTATTTTCCGTCCCTTGGAGCGAAATTAAAGAAAGTTATGGAAAAATTGTTAAAGAGACAGCCAAAAAAACCCAAGTAAAAGGTTTTCGAAAGGGTAAAGCTCCCGACAAGCTCGTTGAGGAAAATCTCGATAAAACAAAAGTTTACTCGGAAGTTATTCAAAATTTGCTGCCATCATATTATGAAGAAGCGGTTAAAAATAATAACTTAAAACCAATTTCCTCTCCTAAAATTTCCTTAACCAGCGCCTCCGAAGGCAAAGATTGGGAAATTAAAGTTGTCCTTGCCGAAAAACCGAATTTTTCACTGGACAATTATCGGGAACAAATAAAAAGTTTATTCAAAGGCGGGGAGATTTGGACGCCCGGTAAACAAAAAACTGAACCGGCAAAAGACCCAAAAATCCTTAAGGATGAAAAAATTCAAAAAATTGTCGAATGGCTTTTAAAAAACATCAAGATTGAGCTTTCCGATCTTTTATTAACCGATGAGATAAACAGAAGGTTGGCCGGCTTGATTGACCAGACCGCAAAATTAGGGATGACGGTTGAACAATATTTATCTTCCGTCGGAAAAACAAGTGAGCAAATCCGGGAAGAATACCGTCAGCAGGTTGAAGAAATGTGGAAACTGGAATTTATCCTTAATGAAATTGCCGAAAAAGAAAATGTTGTTGTTGAGGATAAAAATATTGATGAATTTATCCAAAAAAGCCAAGACGAGCAACAAAGGAAAGAACTTGAATCCCAAAGGTATGTTTTAGCTTCAATCATCAGAAGACAAAAAACGCTTGACTTTCTCGCCAGTTTGTAGTATATTCACGCTCAGACAAGCCCTATAATATTATAAGGGGTTAATTAGAAAGACGGGGGACAGCCGTGATTAACAAACCGGTGAAAAAAAACCGCAAAATAAATACCGACAGTTTTCTGGAAGCATTTCGTGATTTGGGAAGTAACGCCGTGGACTCTTTTAAAGAGGATTTTGTCAAAGGTACCGGCAGGGGAATTGTTGATACCTTTACGGGTAAATCCGGTTCTTCAAAAAACAACGAAGAATCCTCGGAAAAAAATCTTTTTGACCGGGAAACTGATTTGGAAAAGAAATATCAGCGCCAGGCTCGCTGGCAAGCAGAAATTGGAAGAAAAGAAGAGCACGTTCTTTTTACCCGACAAGATCAGGAAACAAAACTACAGGTAAAGTCCTTACAAAACGAAATACAACAATTGGTTAAGGCCAGTGGCCAATTGTCTAAAGAAGTGGAAATTGCCGCTTTTCAACTGCCCGCAGAATCCGGTAAATACCACATTCTCTTCTTTGAAAGATTAAGAAATTTAATTAAATCATTAAGGAATCAGGTTCAAGAATCCTCTCAATGGCTGGCTGAATTTAATAAAAAATCTAAAAGGAAAAACTCCTATTGGAATCAGGCAAAGAAAAAAGGGACCAGCTTCACTCTTTCAGTGGACCGTAACGTCTCTACTCAAACTGGATAAGTTGTTGACAAACATCTCTTTTCTTGTTATAAAAATCTACAAAGGATGAATAGTTTCTTTCTTATATCCCGCATTTCAATTGTCATTATTTTGGACAAGAGATTTGTTTGGGAGGGAAAGATAACCAGCTAAAAAAACTTAAAATTTTTTTAAAAATAACCTCCCAAACAAAGGGAGGTTTTTTAGTGGCAAAATGACGGTACCAACTGAAAGAGAAACACCAAAAATAGAACATGACGGAGTTGGCCATAAAATCATGCAAGGCGGAGAGCCTTTTGTTCTTCCACCAGAATTGTCTGCTATGGGAAATATCGATCTAAGAAGTAACGGAGGAGTTCTAGTCAATTCAGGCGGTAAACCAGAATTTTTTGTTAGGCCACCTTTTTGGCGAGCAAAAAAGTACGATCCCATGGTAAGACAAGAAGATGTAAAACCTCTTTACGGAAGAAGAGAATTATCCGACCAAGAGCTGGGGACAAACTCTCTTGATGTTGGGGGCGAACTTGAGTTGCTCTTTTGGAACCGGGAAGAAAAAGAAGTTTATCGGGTTATGACTGGCGACTCTCCCGTTATTCAAAAGTTAATTGATCACAATAACGGCCTTCGCTTTCACCAAGAAACCGATGTTTTTAGTGCCTGGCCTGACAAGATTGCCTTCAGTCCTGAGTTTATTGCCAGTGTTTGTGAATTAAACTTTCCTCACGCTCCCAACTCACTAGAAAGAGGAATTCAACAACTAAGAGTTTTACAGATTGTCGATGAAGCGGCAAATGATAATGGAGCATTAATTGTTCCTATATCTGCCTTTTCTCATCGACCATTATTACCCGGGGATACTCACCCTCACCCCTATATTGAAAGAGTTGCCTTTGAATACATGGGCTGGGAAAGAGTAAAACATTTCGTTGGCAATTCTTGGCAAGTGCACGTTGAAATGTTGACTTTAGACTCTGCTTTGGCGGCAATTAATTATTTACAACAAATTACGCCAATTATTCATTCTTTGACCTTAGCTAGCCCTTTCATTGATGGAAAAATATTTTTATCGGACCAAAATTTACCCGGACTTGGCATTGAACCTTCAACTTGGCAATCGGTCAGATATCTAGCCCGATATGTTGGTTCTCCTTCGGGGGGAGTCATTCGTCAACCGTTTCCTGAAAAGGAAAACGATTTTTGGGTTATGGCCGCAGAAATGTTAGCTTCGGGCGAAATTCCTTCACCCGCAAGAACGGGAGGACATCATGTCGATTTCCGAATTAGACCGGATCTTCCTCCTTATGGAACAATCGAAATTACCTTTATGGATACCGCCGGAGCGTGTCCGCTAAAATTACTGGCACTTCAAGAATTTTTGAGAGTTGTATGTTGGAAGTTGCAAAGAATCGTAATCGAAAATAATAGAGGTGAATTACCAAATCTCTTTTTCGGCGACTTAACACCGGAAAGATTGCTTCAACTCCACAACGCCTCTATCGCCGTCTCAAAAGATGGCATGAAAAGCTCTATGACCGCCGGTGACGGATTTAGCTATCCTGTTGAAACATTATGGCGAAAGCTCGTGGAATGGATAGATTCACCCAAGCCTGATTGGGAATATCATGGATTGTCTCCTGGAGTAATTATGGAACTAAATAAATCTTCCACGCAAGTTACCCACGAAGATCTAAAGCCGTTTGAAAACCGCGAGGGCATTCCCAGCGTCTATGGTTATTATCGAACCGGCTTGGGAACTTTATCGCAATGGCTTTTAGCAAGGGCAGAAAGATTAATTAGGGCGGGTGAGTCTGAGTTTGAGGCTATCGTCAACTGCCTGGGAGATCTGGGATCTAGTTATCATCATTGGCTACACCATTTAACGCCAAATGACATAAAACAACTTCTTTGTTACCCATAATGTAGTAAAATACAATATAATTGTAGTCTTATGAAAAAATTACTTGAACAACTTATTCAATTTGAATCTGACAAAGACCACCCAAAGGAAATCGAAAAATCCTTTTTATTTGTCGAGAATTATCTAAAAAAAGCTGGTTTAAAAACAAAAATCTATACTTTTAACGGTAAATTTTCTCTGGTTGCAGCCACAAAATTAAAAAAGCACTATCAATACATTTTAAACGGTCACCTCGACGTTGTTCCGGCGAACTATCCAAACGCTTTTCAGCCTTTAATAAAAGAGAATCGTCTTTTTGGAAGAGGTACTTCTGATATGAAAGGCACCGTTGCTTCTATGATTGAAGTAATTTGCGATCCCGATTTAAAAAATATTGATGTTGCCATAATGCTTAACAGTGACGAAGAAACTGGCGGATTTGATGGCGTCAATTATTTGGTTAACAAGGAGGGTTATTCTTGTGATTGTGTCATTGTGCCTGACGGCGGAGATAATTTTGAACTTGTCTTGGCCGAAAAAGGAGTCCTTCATATAAAAATTTCTGCTTCAGGAATTGCGGCACACGGTAGTCGACCCTGGTTAGGCGAAAATGCGATTGAAAAATTAATTTCTGTTTTTCAAGAAATTAAAACAAACCTTCCGGAAACAAAACCGGAAAATCGTTGGTTACCTACCGTTAATTTAGGAAAGATTAATGGCGGTGATGCCATAAACAAAGTTCCCTCTTTGGCGGAAATGTTTTTAGATTTTCGTTATCCCCAAAGGAAACAAAGAATAACAATTTTGAATTTAATAAAGAAAGTCATTAAAAGCAAAAAAAATGTTATTTTTGAAATAATTAGCGATGGCGAGGTTTTGGAAACCCCACCGAACAACCCATATATTAAAAAGGCGTTAAACATTGCCAAAAGTGCAGGCATTAACTTAAAAACCGTTAATGAACATGGCGCCTCTGACGGCAGATTTTTTTCCGCAAAAGGAATCCCCGTTTTGATGTTTAAACCAATTTGCAGTCCTGCCCATGTAGATAACGAATGGGTTGACTTAGAAAGTTTAAAGAAATTTTCCGAAGTTTTAAAAGAATTTCTGCTGAAATAGTAGTGGACGATAGAGGAATTCCTCCTTCGCCCCTTCGGAGCTTCGGAAGGACAAGCGAACCACTGAAAGTTTTGTGGAACCGACTGGACTCGAACCAGTGACCTCTTCGATGTCAACGAAGCGCTCTAACCATCTGAGCTACGGTTCCTTATTCTAACTAACTGCCTGCCCCTCGAAGCCCTTCGACTTTGCTCAGGACGGAGTGGGGAGTTAACCGCCCGTGGAAGACATTATACCAAAAACTCCACTCCTTCAGAAATAATGGAAATCTTAAAAGGCAATTCCCCTTTAACTTCGCCGTCAATTTGAGATTTTGACTCGACCTCACAGGAAATTTCAATCTTTTTAGCTTTAAATCTCTCAACTAGACCAAAATCCATTCTGCCAAAAGCGTGGAAGAAAATAATGCCCAAAAAAGAATGTAGATAGCTTTTGTGTTCAACATATATAATATCCAACTGTCCATCGTCAACTAAAATGTCTTTTTCTAAAAATAACGGCAGGAAAAAGGAGATCTTTGGCTTAAGATTCAAGACTGTCAACATGGCTGATTTGATTTTTACGGTCCTGCCGTCCAAAACCAGTGAGTACTTATGAGGCTTAAGCCGAAGAAGCTCTATAACAGCCGCCAGACTATAGGCAATTTTGCCCATCAGTTTCTTACTCTTATCCTTAGCCATTTCCAAAAACTTTTGCTCAAAACCAAAACCGATGCCGATCAAAAAATAATCCTTCCTGTTTTTATCCTCGTAAACACCTAAGTCATACTTCTTAATCTTACCGTTCAGTAGTCTGTCATAACTAACGTTTGTCCGAACACCTATGGCATCAGCCAGAAAGTTCGCTGTCCCCGTAGGTACGACAAAAATTGGGACGTCCAATTTCCTTTTTGCCATATAACCAATTGTTTCGGAAACAGTACCATCCCCACCAAGACAAATAATGCCCTTATTTATCTTCACTTCGCCATCCTCCGGAAGCAAGCTTATTGGAGTTCGTTTGGCAATCGATAAAGTCCGACAGGTAAGGTCTTTTTGGTCTAAAAGGTTCTCTAATTCTTCAAGTCTAATTTTTGCCAAACCTTTTCCCGACAAAAGATTTGCAATAATCTGATAATCAAAAGTTTCCATACTACTATTATTATACTAATAACTAATATTGTAACTAATATTGTACAAAATATTCGTAATAGCAGGCCATGGCCTCCGCTTCATTATTTAGCTTGACACATCGGAAGTGTGAAGCTCATCGGAAGTGTGAAGCTAAAAGTTGAAGCTTGACATCTAATTAGGCTTTGATAAAATAGTTTTAGGTAATCTTTGGCGATAATACGGACTCACCAACCGAGGAGTCAAAGCGAAACTCATCGAAAACGAGTCAATGAGTTAAAAAATAGAGTGGGACCGTGGCTTCAGAAAAACCCAAGCCGCCTCTTTCAAAAGGGCGGTTTTTTATTTATATTGAAGGTAAGATGAAAAATCAAAATATATCTGAGGTCGACTTAAAAGCCATGCGCCATAGCTGCGAGCACGTTCTTCACCAAGCGATGGCAGATCTTTTTCCAGGCCTTAAACGAGCCATGGGACCGGCGACAGACGAAGGGTTCTATCACGATTTTGATTATGAAGGAAAAGTCAGCGAAGATGATTTCCCGAAAATTGAAAAAAGGATGCTGGAGATTATTAAAGCCGATTTACCCATCACCCGTAAAGAAATTTCCGTCAACGAAGCTAAAAAATTATTCAAGGATAATCCTTACAAACTTGATTGGATCGAACAAATTGTTAAAAAAGGCGAGAAGGCTACCGTTTATTGGACCGGAATCCCTGGCCAACCCGGTTCTGACGTGGACCTTTGCCGTGGACCTCACGTCGAATCAACTGGAAAAATCGGTCCTTTTAAACTTCTATCTATTGCCGGCGCCTATTGGCACGGTGATGAAAAAAACAAAATGCTCACCAGAATTTACGGAACATGTTTTCCGACACAAAAGGAACTTGATAATTTTTTGAAATTAATTGAAGAGTCCGAAAAAAGAGATCACCGCAAGCTGGGTAAGGAATTAGACCTATTTTCCACCAACCCTCTTACTGGCCAAGGTTTGGTTCTCTGGCATCCAAAACTAGCAACCACCAGAAATATCGTTGAACAGTTCTGGAAAGAAGAACATATCAAAAGAGGCTATCAATTAGTTTATACTCCTCACCTTGCAGGAATGGATATGTTTGTTAAAACCAGACATTACATTAAATACATTGATTATATGTTCCCTGTCATGCTTCATCAAAACATAGAAGGGGAAAGTAAGGGAGACTACGCTACCGATGAGCAACTAAAACCAATGAACTGTCCTAATCATGTTCAAATTTTTAAATTCCGGCCAAGAAGCTACCGTGAATTACCTTTAAGAATGGGCGAACTGGGGACGGTCTATCGCTACGAGCGCGCCGGAGTTCTTCACGGCTTAACTCGTGTCCGAGGTTTTACTCAAGATGATTCACATATCTTTTGCACTCCAGAACAGGTAATTGACGAAGTCAGAGGAATTATTGAACTTACCCGTTACATTTATGAAGAAATTATTGGCTTTAAAGATTACCAAGCTTATTTAGCCACCCGCCCGGCAAAGTATTTAGGTTCTCCGGAGATGTGGGAATTTGCCCAAAATTCACTTAAAAAGGCGATGGACCTGGAAAAAGTTACCTATAAAATCGACGAAGGTCAAGGAGTTTTTTATGGTCCGAAAATTGATTCAAAGATTAAAGATTCCTTAGGCAGAGAGTGGCAATTAGGCACGATTCAATTTGATTTCAATTTGCCGACTTATTCGGAAACAACCAATGAGGAAATCGAACAATTCTGGAATTTAAAGACCTTCAAAGATAAGTTTAAAACCAAAGAGAGATTAGCAAAATATCTAAAGCGAATGGGTAGAGGTCTTGATGTGAAGTTTATTGATAAAGACGGTAAAGAAAAACCTGTGGTCATGATTCACCGAACGATCTTGGGCTCTATGGAACGTTTCTTTGGCATTCTAATTGAACACTATGCCGGCGCTTTTCCGGTTTGGTTGGCACCTGTGCAAGTTAAAATTATTCCCATCTCTGATAAAAGTCTGGAATATGCCCAAAAAATTCAATTGGTCTTAAAAGAAAACGAGATTCGTGTTGAACTTGATGAAAGAAGTGAAAAAATGCAGGCGAAAATCAGAGATGCGGAAACGGAAAAAATTCCTTATATGATCGTTGTTGGCCCAAGAGAGGCAGAAAGTAATCAAGTCAATGTTCGAGTTCGGGGAGAAAAAGTTTTAGGCCTTATGGGTTTGGACCAGCTTATTAAGCTTCTTAAAGAAGATATTGCCAAGAAGCGTCAAGTTTGATAACATAAACGAAGGTGGGGAAGCATTATCGAATAAATCAGTATATCCAGGCAAGTGAAGTCAGGGTTATTGGCGAGCAAGGTAAACAAATTGGCGTGATGCCAATTTTTAATGCCATCCAGGAAGCCAGAAAATTAGGCGTAGACCTGGTTGAAGTAGCTTCGAATGCCAAACCGCCGGTCTGTAAATTAATAAATCTAAAAAAATTTATTTACCAGGAAGCCAAAAAAGAACGGGAAAGTAAAAAGGCGCAAAAAGGCGGCGGACTTAAAGAAATCAGGTTTACCCCCTTTATTGCCCAAAACGACTTTAACACGAGAATTAAAAGGGTAAAAGAGTTTTTAGGAGACGGAGATAAAGTTAGAGTAGTGGTGAGGTTTACGGGCAGACAGTTAGGACACCGTGAATTTGGTCAACAAGTTATTAATAGAGTTATGGAAGCTGTTGCCGAGGTTGCCCGTAAAGACAGTGAACCAAAGTGGATGGGAAAAGATATTTTTATAACCCTGACTCCCGGAGTCAAAAAGTAACATGAAAAAAAAGAATAAAATAAGAAAATCGATTGCCAACCGCTTTAGAGTCACCAAAAAAGGAAAAGTGATCTATAAGTCAAATTTTAATAGCCATTTGGCTTCATCTAAGTCAAGCTCCCAGCTGAGAAGGTTAAAAAGACCCAAACAATTAGAAACCAAACTGGCTAAAAAAATAAGGAAATTACTAGGGAAGTAATTGAGAAAATTATTAGGGAAGTAATTAACTATGAGAGTTAAAACAGGAACCGCGAGAAGATCAGGCCACAAAAAAACCCTTGAAATGACCAAGGGTTTTCGCATGACCAAAAATCGCTTAATTCAAGTTGCCAATGAGGCTTTATTGCACGCGGGCCAATATGCCTATGTCGGCAGAAAAAATAAAAAGAGGGACTTCCGCCGGCTTTGGATTCTTAGAATTAACGGTGCCTTGAAAGAATTTAATCTCCCTTACAGTCAATTTATTAATAAACTTAAAACCTCAAAAATTGAATTAGATCGTAAAGTTTTAGCCATTATTGCTTCCGAAGATCCCCAAACTTTTAAAAAAATTGTGAAAGAAGTAAAGTAAGATACTTTTCTTTTTATCTTAAGATAGACAGGTTTTAAGTGGTCAAATTGCTTCTTGACACAAACAAAGATGTATTTTATAAATAACAACTATGCGAGAACCAACCTCGTTCCCGATTTTTGGCTTTTTTAAATTTTTTAGAAGCCTTTCATAAAGCGGGGAGGTTGGTTTTGGCGTTTTTATGGCCCTCCGAGTCGGAGGGTTTTTTGTTTTAACTTGACAAGCAAGAATTATTTAGTATAATAATGAAAATTGAATAAAAGCGAAGAAGGGGAGATGTTCGCCCCTGAGCTGCTTAGTTGAATCCACAAAGTGGGTATAGGCTAAGCCGGGAATCGCCCGTTAAAGCGAAAGAGTTTGTGACTTTGCGTACAGAACTCATGAGAGTGATTAGCTAGCTGTACGGCTAGTTTTTTTGTTTTTAACGACTAGTCACTGGTCGCTAATCACTAAATTAAGGTGGTACCGTGGTTAAATATTTAACCGCCCTTATAAAGGGGCGGTTTTTTGGTGGTAGTTTACCCTGATCCGCCAACTGGCGGGGAAGGGCCGAGGTAGTCAAGGAAGTCACGACACAGGTCTGAAAAACCTGGGATGAGTGTGCAACTCACTCCCTCGGCACAAGGAGAAAAATAAAAATGAGTATAACGGAAAAACCAAATTATCTTAATTCTATTAGTGGTCACATATTAGTTTGTGCCACCATACCAAACGAAAATCCAGAAACGCTTAAACTCAGGAACGATTGGCCTAATTTGACTAGGGCAGTCGTCCCTTCCTGGATAGAATCTGATCCTTCACAATGGGAAGATAGTGTCTACGAGAGGATAAACGAAAAAGGAGGAGTGGATGAAGTTGCTAGATGTCTTGAAATATCCACTAATAGAGACCCAAAGATTGTCTCAACAACTTTAGGAAAGTTCATTCGCCTAAGGATGATTGACTATTTAGCTTGTACTCCAGAAATTATTTTGGAAGCCGAAAAACAACTCAATGAAATAGAAAAACGGAAAGGACTCTCAACTGACGAAGCAGAAAGAAAGGAACAAACCAATAACATCGCTAAAAATATAGCCGAAAAACGTTTAAAGAAAAGCGGGATACCGACAGAATACACTAAAAAGCTCCAACAGGAAGAAGAAACAATAACCCAATTAGTTGCTTCAGGAGAATATGACCGAATTTTAGAACATTGTCTTCATAAATCCGACAAGACTGCTGAGGCCCTTGGAGAGGCTGTTGCCGAAGAAATATCTTTAAATCACCAATTATCTTTTGGAAATATTAGAACAAATCAGGCTTTATCTTTAATTAACTTGCTACCGCCAATCTCTTTGAAAAAACTTGTTAAAAATGCGATTGCTCAACAACTAATTGGAGAACTAAGTGCAACCGTTACCAAAGAAGATGTTCTTCTGTTGTTAAGGTCAAGGGAGGCAGAAAGATTGACGAAAATGTACTTAAATAAATATCCCGAAGCGTCATCAATAACACATGCCCAAATAGTGGAATTGCTCACTTCCGTGTCGTCGCCACAACCAAGAATGAAGTCTGAAAGTCCAGGAGCGCTTTTGGGTGGGCGCGTTCCAGATCTTGATAAGGCTTTGGATAGCCTCCCTAAAGCGATCTCTGATGTGGAGACGTTATGTACCGAACCCAGAAAATGTCTTTGTCGTCTTCCATCTGTACCTCAAACAGACGAAGACTCCGCTCGAGCAATTTTGACGATTTTAACTAACAGAAATATTTCACAGTCAGGTCGCAAAACTCACTTATCTGCTGATCAAGAAAAAGAAATCTATTCAAAAATTTTAACAGCAGTTAGGCAAAGACAGCCTTTAGATGTTATCTTCCATTGGCCTATGGCAAAAGTCCCGAACCCTTATAAATGCATAGGTCAGATGCCTGATGCAGCTGAAATTGCCGGAATTCAACGATTACTTGATCTTAAGTATACATTACGACAAGCTCGCCCAAGTAGTTTATATGATCCTTCTCTTCCAACAATAAGAATTCATTTAATAAACGAGGCCTTTGCCTTTCCTTTCGTTCCAGGCTGGACAAACGAATACTTAACTCAATTTGAGAACGAAATGTTAAATTTAATCGCTCTTTGTGGCGGAAATAATGCAGTTACTTTCCACAGAATGGATAATCTGTTGTGGGGAAGTCCAGAGGATAAACTGGCTTGGGAAAAATTTAGAACAGCCCAATTAAAAAGATACAAAGAAGTCATGTCTTTACACAGCGATGAGGCTTTCGAAAGAAGAATCCAAGCAGCAACCTATACTTTTATTATCGGTTTGGATCCAAAAGACCTAACAGGAGATCCCTCAATCTCCACTCTTGATCTGAGCAAAATTTATAACTATGCCCACCAAACTCTCATTGAAGGCGCTTCAAAACCTTGTGTTCCCGAGGACTATCTGCAAGAAATTTATTTAACAATGAGAGCGGTTGCTCAAAAAATTGCAATGTTGTATATAATAACCATGGACGCTCGTCATAATTCTCCTACTTACAAAAAGCTTGAATCGACTGCAATCTGGCCAACACAGGTCGACAAGCCTTCGATCGTCCTTCATCTACCAAATAAAGAATCAATCGTAATCCCCGCTCATGGACATGGAGTCTTAACTAAAAAGGGTGTCTTTGTGGTCAGACATGCGCTTAATATTCTTTCCGAAGACGGGAACGGACAAAGAAAATACCGAAGGGTATGCAATACTGATGATAGATTATTATACTTTGAAGAGGTATAAAAATGGTCAAAGTAAAAACTGCATATATTTCCCAGCCATACGGCTTTAACTTTCCTCTATCCCAAAGAAACTTTTACCAACAAGAGAAAAAGGTGCTTAAGAGATTCAACTTGGAAAGATTTTTAGAAAAGAAAATCTATCATTATAAATGGAGGGAATTTGAAAAACGGCAAGAAGACTCCAGGCCAATTGAAGAAAGAATCTTGTCGATCTTAGAAAATAAAAAGCTTTCTCTTAAGCCAAAAAGCAATTTAAATAGAAGTAATTTTAGATCTAAGTCAATTAAAAGATTAAATTATTTTATCTCTAGACAACGACCAATTATTTTTACAATTACTCAAGTTGCTTTTAAAATGCCCAATCCGCTCAAAACAAGCCGCATAGCCCCAGACCTGGGCGAGTTAGCTTTTTTATCACAACTTTATGACATCACAAAAATAATTAAAAAAATTTATAATCCTGGAGCCAAAATAGTGATTTTTGGCGAAAGTTATATTTTTCGTAAAATAGTTGGAGTTACTTATAAAGAAGCGGGCTTGTATTTTAAAACGATAGGAAAATGGATTCATCAGCTTGGGTGGAAAAACAATTTGGTACTTTACGATTTAAGGTTTCTAGAAAAACAGGTTATAAATTTTAGCAAGGAATTCAAAAAAAATCTCGAATCATTGAAATCCGGTTTCAAAGCCGGGGTGCCAGAAACGGTTGAGGAAATTAAGTCGACTGCTTCAACCCAATTTCTTTGCGTAAATACCAGGAACTATTCGCTTAAAATGTTAATGGATATTTTTGTTCCCGGACAAGTTGACCCAGAAAGTGAGTTCAAATTACCACCAAAAATTCAGAAGATAAGATCTGATTTACATAGAAAGGCTGTGAGAGCGTCAATCCCTTATCTCGCATATCATAAATCAATAATCTCAAGCCGACTCCCAGATAAATTATTTCCGAACAGTCTAAAGCTATCTTTTACTCCCGGTCCCAAAAAGATTTGTCTAAAAACAATTTGTTCAAAAAATAAGCTTTATCCTTACCATGGAGTTCCTTTGCTACTAAATAAAGGACATGTAAAAATAATTTATAAGATTGATTTACTGAGAACAAAAAATGTTAAAGCCTATTTTATCAATAATGAAAAGGAACCATTTTTTTATTGTTTAAAGCCTCTTTGAAATAAACAGTGTTTTAAGATAAAATCAAAAATAGGATGACCGAAAAAATAATTAATTTAAAAAACGAGGCCATTGGTAATATTTTGGAGGCAAAAGAGGAAAAGGAATTGGAAAGATTAAGAATTCTTTATTTAGGTCGGTCGGGAAAAGTTAATCAATTAACTAAAGAGTTACCTAACTTATCTAATGAAGAAAAAAAGGAAACGGGCAGGCTTTTAAATGAGACCAAAAAAACGATTGAGGAAGTCCTTCGACAAGCTCAGGATAAACTGACCAAAGGAAAAGAAGAAAAGGAATGGATTGATGTCACCGCTCCGGGAATACCACCAAAAATCGGTCATCTGCACCTTTTGACCCAGGCAATAAGAGAAATTTCTGAAGTTTTTGAAAAAATCGGTTTTGTCCGGGTCAGATATCCGGAAGTTGAATGGGAATGGTACGCTTTTGAAGGCTTGAATATGCCCGCCACCCATCCGGCCAGAGACGATTTTGAAAGTTTTTTTATTGATGCCAAACCAGACCCAAAATTGGGTAAAATGTGTCTTACCCCTCACACCTCTAATGGCCAGCTTAGGGAAATGGAACGAGTCAAACCGCCGATCAGGATGATTAACATCGCCCGCTGCCACCGACCAAATTGGGATATTATCCACACGCCAACTTTTCACCAATTCGAAGGCTTAATTGTTGATAAAGGCATAAATATTACCCATCTGAAAGGCGTAACCGATTATTTTGCCCTAAATTTTTTTGGTCCGGGCAGGAAAACGAGACTAAGACCCTTTCATTTCCAATTCACCGAGCCATCATTTGAAGTGGACATTAATTGCCCTCTGTGTCTAGGAAAAGGTTGTCGAACTTGTAAATCCGGTTGGGTAGAACTTGGCGGCGCCGGCATGGTTCATCCGATTGTCTTGAAAAATGGCGGGGTCGATCCGGAAGAGTATTCAGGCTTTGCCTTCGGTTGGGGGGTGGAAAGAACATATATTATGAAATCCGGTTTAAATTTAGGTGACATCAGACCTCTATATGAAAGCGATTTAAGGTTTATAAATCAATTTTAATTATGAATATATTAGTTCCTATCTCTTGGCTTAAGGAATTTTTAAAAACAGAGGCTTCGGCGGAAAAGATCGCCGAAAGATTATCGCTCTGCAGTCAGTCAGTGGAAAAAATTCACAAAATCGGGAAAGAAGATGTTTTGGAAATTGAAATTACGGTTAATCGCTATGATTGTCTTTCTATAATTGGCATTGCCAGGGAAGCGAGTGCTGTTTTACCTCAGTTTAACATCAAAGCCAGATTTATTGAGCCAAAGATTCCGTCTATTCCTCAAATTAAAAAAGAAGGTCTTGACAATAAACTTGTAGTCAAAATTCAAGACCCAACAATTTGTCCGCGTTTTACCGCCATATTGATTGAAGATGTCAAAATCAAGCCTTCTCCAAAATGGCTAACTGAACGCTTAAGCTCTGTGGGGATTAGGTCGTTAAATAATGTGGTTGATATTTCAAATTATTTAATGATAGAAACCGGCCAGCCGATTCATACCTTTGACTTTGACAAAATTTTAGGCCAAAAAATGACAATGAGATTATCTAAAAAAGGGGAAAAAGTAACAACCTTAGATGGGGTAGAAAGAACTTTTACCGGCGAAGATATTGTAATCGAAGATGGCTCAGGTAGGATTATTGACCTTTGCGGCATTATGGGAGGTAAAAATAGCGAAATTGACGAGAAAACTAAAAGAGTTTTATTTTTTGTTCAGGCTTACGATCCCGTAAAAATCAGGAGAACTTCGATGTCATTGGGATTAAGAACTGAGGCGGCAATGAGATTCGAAAGAGGCATCGATCTTGAAGGAATTATTCCGGTAATTAGCCAGGGGGCAGAACTAATAGAAAAACTGTCGGGCGGAAAAGTTACCGGTAAATTAATTGACATTTACCCTAAAAAACAAGCTTCCGTAAAAATTGCTGTCAGCTTTGATTTCATTAAAAAAAGTCTGGGAGTTGAAATTGACAATAGTGCAATTATCAATATTCTAAAATCTCTTGGTTTTATTATATTTTCACAAACAAAAGAAGATATTACGGTTATTGTTCCCTCTTGGAGAGCGAAAGACGTTCTTATTAAAGAAGATGTCTTAGAAGAAGTTGCCAGAATTTACGGCTATTTCCGTCTGCCTAGCCGAATCCCATCGATTTCTGAAAATTATGGCTTAACGGCACAACCACAACCGAAAAAAGGAGCCATTGGCCCAACCTTTAAATGGGAAGAAAAAACGAAAGATCTGCTAAAAGCTTTTGATTTTTCCGAAACATATAATTTTTCTTTTATTTCCGAAGGAGTAATCAATTATTGCCTTCTTAAGAAAGAAGACCACTTAAAATTAGTTAATCCCATTACTGCCGATCTAAAGTTTTTAAGAATTTCTTTAATTCCTTCGCTTATGGAAGTTTATGCCAAAAATATGGCAAATTTTCCAAAAATAAATATTTTTGAAATGGCAAATTGTTATTTTTCCAAGAATAATGATTTACCAGAGGAAAAAATTATTCTCTCAGCCTTGTCTAACGGTAATACTTTTCTTCAGCTTAAGGGTTACCTTTCAGGAATTCTTAACGAATTAGGGATAAATGATTATAAATATTCGCCAATTGAAAACGAGCAGATTGAACCCTGTTGGCAAAAAAACAATTCGGCATTAATTAAATCTGGAAAAACAGTTCTTGGTATTCTGGGTCAAATTGACGATAAGGTTATCAATAAATATTTAATCAAAGAAAGCATTTTTGTCTTCTCTTTGGACATGCAAAGTATTTGCTCGCTTGCCAACGATAACAAAACATTTCAACCAATTCCCAAGTTTCCGCCAATAATTGAAGATTTATCTTTCAGTTTTCCCGATAAAACCTATCTCGAGCCTGTCATTCAGTCGATAAAAGCGCTTAGCCCATTAATCAGAGATTTAAAATTAATCGATTCATTTGAAAGAACTAGATCTTTTAGGATTACTTTCCAACATCCGGAAAAAAGTTTAACCGACGAAGAGGTTAAACCTCTTAGAGAAAAGGTCATCAGTCTTCTGTCAAAAGAAGGAATTGAACTAAAAAGCTAGGTTTCTTAAGTTGTCGGCGTAGGTAAAGGCGGAGTCGCGGTTGGAATAATGGGCGTTGGTGTTGGTGGCACCGGAGTAGGCGTCGGGGGAGTATGGTCCCAAGGAACATTAACCCCAATTTTAGCTTCTTTTTCGTTGGCGTTACCCTTGCTGTCATATGCTTTGGCTTTCAACGTATGTGTCCCGTCGGTTAAAGAAAGATCCCTTTCAAAGGGAGAAGTCGTCAGTGTCTCTTTAAGGTTACCATCAACATATATTTCTATTTTGATAATATCGTTGAGTGCTATAGGTTCAATTTTAATGGTAAACTTGCTGCCTAACTGAGAATGGTCTTGGGGATCACTAATTCTTACTTCAATCGGGTTTTGTGTTTCGCAAAATTCTGTCGGCGGACGATACTTCGAATCACTTTGGGAAGCTACCCATTTCAAGATAGCTTCTTGCCAACGATTTGACTGACTTTCACCGGCAGTCGGATTCTCTTCTTTAAACTCAAAATATTCCTTTTCTTCAAAGTCACCACGGGCAACATCAATAATGGTGGCAATTTTTCCCGAAGATTTACAGACTTTCATCTTTGTGTGAACGGGGTCATCGCCTTGCGGGTCAGTCCCTCTTTTGAAAAACTCCGTTCTCAAAGGAAAACTGTCGTGAGCCTTATAACCGGAAATTACATCAACATCGCTCGTTATAATATTTTCTGGAGTAATAAAATCAAGTTTGGGTTTATCTTTCAAATAATCCATAATTATTTTTCGCCAAATTGGAGCCGCTCCGGATACTCCAGAAGCTAACTGCAGCATGGCTGAGTTATCATTATTACCAACCCAAACTCCGACCATTATCTGGGGCGTCCAACCAATCGTCCAGTTGTCTCTTTTATCGTTGGTCGTACCTGTTTTAACTGCTACCTGACGATTGGGAATCGCCAATAAGTTATTTTCGGAAAAAGTAATCAACCTCGCCTTGTTATCTGACAAGGTATTTGAAATTAAAAATGCATCTTCAGCGGTCATAACTCTTTTTAGCGGTTTAGCAAAGTCCTCTTGAAGCAAATTGCCGTCTTTATCGGTAATTTTTAAAAAAACTGTTGGCTTGACCTTCAGTCCTCCGTTGGCAAAAGCGGAGTAAGCAGAAACCAAATCTACTAACCTTACCTCACCGCCTCCTAAAGTAACCGATAAACCAACACGTTTTAAATTGTCCTCGGTCGGTTCTAGCGTTGATAACCCCATTTCAAAAGCTGTTTTCATCATCGGTTTAACTCCAACCATGGCTAACATTTTAACCGCTGAGATATTAAAAGAATTACCTAAAGCATAACGAACCTGAACTGGACCATGATCCTTATTATCGTAATTTTCCGGAATATAGTCCGGTTTATCGCCGTTAGGAAAAGGTGTTTTTACATCCATCAGAAGCGTAGATAAGGTATACCCTTGTTGCAAAGCAGTTAAATAGGTAACCGGTTTAATCGCCGAGCCAGGCTGGCGTAAAGAGGTGGTGACATTAACCTTACCGTCGTAATTAGGGTCATCATAATTTTTGGAACCTATCATGGCAAGAATTTGCCCATTCTGCGGGTCCATTACTACGGCAGCGCCATTAGTAATATGCACTTTTTCGACTTTGGCAATCTCCGCCGAAAGAGTTGCCTGCATTTTTTCCTGAAAATCTAAATCCAAGGTGGTCCACACCCGTAAACCTCCCTGCTCCACCATATCAGTCCCGTATTTGTCTTCAAGTAATTTCTTAACATACATAACAAAATGCGGTGCTTTTAGAGTTCCTTCTGTTTTATTAAATTTAACCTCTGGCAGTAAAGCCACCGCCTCCTTTTCCTGCTCCACGGTAATATAGTTATCCTCATGCATTCGTCTTAAAACTTCGGTGGTTCTGGCAATATAGGCTTTCGGCTCATGGCCAAGAGGGGAATAGTACGGAGGATTTTGAGCAAGTCCGGAGATAATCGCTGATTCAACCAAATTAAGATCGGAGACGGTTTTGCCAAAAAACATTTCTGCGGCTTCTTCAACCCCGGAAGAGTTACCTCCATATGATGTCTCGTTCAAATACATTAACAAAATCTCATCCTTTTTATATTTACTCTCGATCTGCAAGGCCAAGATGAACTCCCGAATTTTTCTGGTAATCGTTCTCTCTTTAGTCAATAAAACATTTTTAATTAATTGTTGGGTTAAGGTCGAGCCACCGATTAACCGTCGGCGGCTAACTAAATAATAAAAAATACGCATCCAGCCTTTAACGTCAAAGCCCTGATGTTTATAAAAGTCTTTATCCTCAATGGCAATTGTTGCCTGTTTTAAATAAAGAGGAATCTTGTCAAAAGTTACCGGAGTCCTTTTTTCCTTTTTAAAGACGTCGTAGATTAATTTATTGTTTCGATCATAAATTTTTGTCGCAAAACCTTCTTGGCGAACAATTTTGTCAGGGGACGGCAAATCATAAGAAAAAATTGCCAATACCACACCTATCAGAACCGTCCCTATCACTAGAAAAACAAAAAGCCCAAGGGTAAAACGGGGGAAAAATTTTGACCAGGAAAACTTTCTCTTTCTTGAATTTTGGAAATAAGATTGACTATGTTGATGAAGCTGGTCAAGTCTCTTTTGCCAGATCGTCTTCCACAATACCCCTTTAGACATATACTAAAATTATGACCAAAAACTTGACAAAAGGCAAATCTAATTTAGTAGCCTGACACACCCCAGGTGTCAAGCTAGATATTATCTATATTTGCATGTTTAAGAATTTCTAAAGTCATACCATAATCCTTTTGGTCTTCTAAAAAGTCAACGTATGATTTTCTGTTTGGGAAAGAAGAAAGAACCAAATCTGTAGAACAGTAAAGCTTCTCACCTAAAGCATACTCTCTATAAGAAAACCACTTATAATTTTGAAAACTATTTGTAATCTTAGAAACAATAGGGTTCAAGTGAATATAACGAGATAGGTGTAGGAGTTGTTCATTATTTTTTATTCTCACTGCTTTAAAAACCCCTTGAAAAAGATAACCCTTTCTTTTGTATTTAGCATTAAAATATTTTGTATAACTGTTACAAAGTTGCCTCACAAAAGTTGAGACTCCATCATCAACCAACTGCTGAACAAGAAAGTGAAAATGATTGGGCATCAAACAATAACAAATAATTTCCTGTAACTTTTTATTTTGTTTGGGAATTATCTCCTTTTGTTTAAAGGAATTAGAAAATTTAGGTTTAGGACCGGAAAACTGATAGTAGTAAAAAGTATAAAGAAATCTTCTGTAATCTCGAAAGTTTCTAAATATATCTTGTCCCTCAACAGCTCGATTATAAACATGATAGTATTCTCCAGAAACTAAAGGTTCAATTCTACCCGGCATACATAAAGTTTAGCTTTGCACACCCCAGGTGTCAAGCTAGACTAAAGATATTGACAAAAACAAAATTATCTGCTATAAACCAATTACAATTTAGAAAAGCTGTGAACCAGTGAATTAGGAATAAGAAGGTGACAAAAGAGAGTAGGCGGGGGTGAAAGACCTACCGAACTTCTTAGGCTAAAATACCCTGGGGAGCTGTCCGACAAGAAAGCCGGAACGGGGTCGCCCGTGATAGCGATAAAGCGTGTCATCCTGAGCAAAGCAAAGCTTAGCTTGGCGAAGTCGAAGAGTGGAGCGCTTAAGAGGTCAAGGTAAAAATCGCCTCAGGCGATTTTTTGTTGGCAATTAGGGTGGTACCGCGGCTCACTGCGTTCGCCGTAAACTGGTAAAGCAGAAACCCGTCCCTAGATCACATTAAACGTGATTTAAGGACGGGTTTTTAGTGGTCAGGGTGGCGGAGTGGTCAAACGCACCTGTCTGTAAAACAGGCGCTTGAAAAAGCTACGGAGGTTCGATTCCTCCCCCTGGCACAAAAGGCTAACTAGGCGGAATCCTTGCCTTGGCACTTATGAAAATGGATAGAGAATCAATGCCAATGACGAATAATTTAGACATAAAACCGACAATTGAGGCTTTTACTTTGCCTAACAGGTTCGGAGGTGCTCTCGTGGACCTTAGAACTCTCGTTGGCACGAGCGCTTTTACCGGGGAAGGGGATCAATTTTGGGCCTTAGACATAACAAAAGCGGTAATCAACCCCGTTTTGGGAAATATTGCCATTGATTTTGAGTCTCATTCTATCAACCCTGATCAAGTTCTAGAAAGACCCACTGATGCTCTTGCGAGCTCAATTACGAGAATAGAGGTAGAACAAAGTTCCGATAGTCTCAGAAAATTTGAAATTTCGCTTGGTTTTGACCCAGAAAGGTTTTCCCTTGTTTCTCAGATACTTCAAAAAAGAGGAGACAATTTAGCCGCTGTCCTAAAAGAAATCCAATCTGGTGAAGGAATTATTCATCTCGAGACCGCCCAACAGCTTGGTCACACCCTACGGATGGTTAATTTGAATGAGGCGCTTACCAGAGAAACTGGAAAGCCTGGTTTGGCTTTTATTGTTCCTAATGTTGATAACGTAAGGCTATGTAACAAACAAATACAAGAAGGGAAAGCCCTTCCATGGAGGCAATTATTTGAACCTGGCTATTGCTTAGACCCAAAATTAATCTTCCCTATGGATCCTGAGGATAAAGATTTTTTCAAAACTTTAGCCCTAACATCAGTTTTGAATAGACATATCTTGGCTCTTGCCTTAGGAGCAATTCAATCCGGATCTAAGATCATTTGGATCAATGACGCCAGGCATGAGGGCCCGGCGCTTTTCAGATCTGTTTGTGATTGGCTTACAAAGAATAAAGAAAGGACAAGAGGAACTATCCATATGTTTCAACTTGCCTACTTAATTCTAGATCCCGTTGACAGAATTCCAGAACAGATAAAAAAAGACACAAAGGATGTTAAGGAAGAACTTGTCAGAAGGGCAAGAGAACGATTCCCGGGTTTGCCTATTGCTGATGGAGTAAGGTTCATGCGACACAAGATGCTTGCCCAGGCTTTCGTTTCACAAATTTGCCGGGACCACTCTCTCCCGGCGGAAGCAAGAACTCTTTATATGACATCCTTTAACTCAAAAGATTTAATAACAAGTCAACTCGATGAAACCTCCCAAAGGGCAATTCAGAGCCAAGAAGTTTTAGTAATACCCGAAATTGCCGCTAAAACTGAAGGCGAATCAGCTGAAGTTAGTTCTATTGTCATTACTCTTGGGACATCGGGACATTCACAAAGCAAAGAAATTATTCGAAATGCCGCTTCCGCTGTCAAATTAAATCCTAATTTGAAAATAACTTTAGCGGGGAAAGGGACAGATAAGGATTCTGTAACAAATATTTTAGGCGCTGAGACCCCAAGTAATCTGCAAACATTAGGAGTAATTCCTGAATCTGATCATAATAGACTGCTTAGAAATGCAGATGTAATTGTAATAAAAACGACGAGAAATACCCGGGCGATAATCGGTCCGGCAATATCTAGAGGGCAGGGTTTACTCCTTCTCCCCCCTGATATAAATATTCCGCAAGTAACTACCGGACTTTTTGAACTCTCATACGTCTGTGAGACCTTAGATGAACATTTAAATGATACGCAAATTGCCTTGAGCGCTCTTAAAGAATTAGGAATATCAACACCAGAAGAATTGATTCTCAACCCTGATCGCAATTTGTTAGATCAAGCTTTATTGGCAAAGAATCATTCCGAGAGAATCGAGCTCAGTGTTAGAAGAAGAATGGGAACTCCAACTGACCTTGCCCAAATCATCTTAAAAATAGTCAAAAAATAAATATGATAGCAGAAAGAATAAATCCTTTCCCTTCCGTCATAGAAAAACCTGGCAGAATCACAATATTCTGGTGTCATACGGCGGAGCTGGCGGAAGATATTAAATTAAGACTTGTCAAAGTGGCCAATAAGGGGTTTGGGTATGTGAACCACCATTCAGATCTAGAGTTTGATGGATCTCTAATTGAAGATAGAGCTGGAGGTAATTGTGTCATTTTAGGCTCTCCTGAAGAGCCTTTAGGATTTGCTTTGGTGGATGATTTCTCGATAGGACCAAACAGGATATGTTATCTTCCACTAATCGTTGTCAATAAACAAGCCCAAGGGCAAAACCGAGGGACCGAGCTTATTATCGCCGTCCTTGATCATGCAATAGAAAATAAGGCCGAGATACTTATTCTAAGAACTCAGAATCCTAGGCTTCTCAGGGCTATCGAGAAAGCTACCCCTCAGTCGTTAATCCCAATCCAACGCCCGCCTACTCAAACAGAAGGGGAATTGATGCAAACTTTCATCCAATCTCATCTCAGTCCTGCTGACAATCAAGTATTTGACCCAGAAAGTTGGATTTTTACTAATGTTAGCCCAAGAAGAGGAGATATGGGTGGATTTCAACCGCCTCTAGAAGAAGGCACAAGAGTCAAGGAAATTGACCAAATTCTTTCACATCTTGGTCTTTCACCTGAAAGAAGACAGCTCGGTCATTCAATGACGTTTATGATCAACTTGCTAGAAGGAGAAAAGAGATGATTGCTGTTGAAGGTCTTACCCAAAAATTAATTAGTTTCCGTACAACAAAGGACAACCTTAATCAAATAAAAGGGTGTTTAAATTTTATTAAAAATATTCTCATTTCTTCAGGCCACGTTAAGGCAGAGATTGTTGACACACCAAATGGGAAACCTTTTTTGTTAGCAATCCCAAAAGAGGCTAAAAAGTCTAAAATTATTTTTTGTGGGCATATTGATGTCGTGCCAGCAAACCAAACCCAATTCAGGGCAGTTGTGAAAAAAGGAAAGATATTTGGCAGAGGAGCTTTTGATATGAAAGGTCCACTTTCTTCTTTAATTGTCACATTCCTAAATCTCTCTTCCCAAAACCAATCCTTACCTTTAACTCTCTTTATAAGCTCGGATGAAGAAATTGGTGGTTGGAAAGGAGCAAATCTTGCCCTTAACAACGGTGTCTTAAAAGGAAAGGTGGCTATCTTACCTGATGGGGGAGTGAATTTTGACATAGTTATTCGCCAAAAAGGACCTTTACATTTAAAGGTAATTTTTAAGGGAAAAAGCTGCCACGCCGCCGAATCTTCTCTGAAGTTAAATCCGATCATTAAGTTATCTCATTTTTTATCTGACATTCAAAATCAGTCCTCAAATTTAGAAAGAAAAAAAATCTTTGGAACAACGATTATTCCTACTAAAGTAAGCGGCGGTGAGTTTTTAAACCAAACTCCCAATTCTATAACAGTTGATTTTGACATTAGATTATCGACTCCAAGTAGAACCGATAAAATTTTCAGAGATTTTTTAAATATCTGCAAAAAACATAAGACGAACGTAGAATTTTCAAACAAAAAGGATTTAATTTTCCAGATACCTCCAGATGATATGATTCTTAATATTTGGAAAAAATGTGTCGAAACAATTCTTAACAAGAAAGTCAGACTTACGGAAACCGCTACTGCTTCCGATGGGAGGTTCTTTGCAGCAAGGGGAATTTCAGCAATCATCACCGCGCCAGTTGGAGGAGGTAGACACAGTGAAAGTGAATGGGTAGATATCAGGAGTCTAGAAAACCTCGAAAAAATTTTGAGAGAGTTTATTCTTAATAAACAACTTATTCAAATAATTTGATAAAATACCATTATGAAACTTGTTATTCAAAGAGTTAAAAAAGCTTCCGTTAGAGTTAACGGAAAAACTGTTGGCCAAATTGGGCCGGGATTATTATTGCTGGTGGGAATAGAGAGTAAGGATGAACCCGCCCGCAACGCCGAGTCTGACTCGGCTAGCGAGGCGGGCAGGGATAGAGTAAGAGAGATGGCAGAGAAGATTTTGAAATTAAGGATTTTTGGCGACAAGGACGATAAAATGAATTTGTCGGTTCAAGATATCAAAGGAGAAATTCTAGCCGTTTCCCAATTCACCTTATTGGCTGATTGTTCCGGCGGAAACCGTCCGTCATTTATTAAGGCAGCCCCTCCCCAAATTGCTCAACTTTTATTTGAAAAATTTGTTCAAGAATTAAAAAAATCAGGATTAAAGGTTGAAACGGGAATATTTGGTGCTAAAATGGAAGTGGAGTTAATAAATGATGGGCCGGTGACCATCATTTTAGAAAATTAACCTAATTATTCTAATTGATCTAATTAACCTAAAAATGGATAAAATAGAAGAATTAATAACCAGGGGGGTAGAGAATATTTACCCTTCCAAAGAAGCCTTAGAAAAGGTCCTTCGCGGTGGCAAGAAGCTTAGGCTGTACCAAGGTTTTGATCCTTCCATGCCGAACCTTCATTTGGGTAATTATGTCGGCGTTTTGAAATTAAGCCAATTTCAGGAACTCGGCCATGAGGTAATCTTTCTAGTGGGTGATTTTACCGGCATGATTGGCGACCCATCTGATAAATTAGCGACCAGAAAATTGTTAACTCGCGAAGAAACAAGGAAAAACTCGCTTGTTTGGAAAGAGCAAGTCAGTAAGGTATTAAGCTTTGATGGATCAAACCCGGTTAAACTCATGTTTAATTCTGAATGGAACGACCAAGTTACTTTTAAAGATTTGATTGAGATTTGTTCCAAGTTTACGGTTCAACAAATGTTGGAACGGGACATGTTTCAAGAAAGGTTGAAAGAAAATAAAACAATCCATTTGCACGAGTTTTTGTATCCCGTCGCTCAAGCCATAGACTGCGTCAAAATGGAGGTTGATTTGGAATTAGGGGGAAATGACCAAACCTTCAATATGTTAGCCGGCAGAACACTGATGGCGGCCCTAAAAGGCAAAGAAAAATTTGTCATGACCACAAAGCTTTTGGTTGACGCCAAGGGGGATAAAGTCGGCAAAACAACTGGCAACGCTTTGTTTCTAGATCGTTCTCCGGAGGAATTTTTTGGCGGCATTATGTCTTTCCCTGATGAAGTTCTCTCCCTCGGTTTTGAACTTCTAACCAGGGTGCCAACGGAAGAAATTAGAGTTATGGATTTTAAAGGCCGGCCAATGGATTTGAAAAAAAGACTGGCCTTTGAGGTAATTATGATTATTTACGGTGAAGAAGCGGCTAAAAAAGCCCAGGTACATTTCGAAAAAGTTTTCCAAAATAGAAAAGCACCAGAGAATCTACCGGAAGTAAAATTGGAAACTGAAAACTGGGAAGCAGATAGGTTATTAATGAAAATGGGTCTGGTCAAAAGTCTTTCTGAGGCCAAAAGGCTGCTCGACCAAAAAGCGGTCGAATTAAATGGCTTAACCATCAGTGATCAACAGCTAAAGATTAGGAATAATGATATCCTCAGGGTAGGAAAAACCCGTTTTGCTAAAATTCGCATTATAAATTGGGATAATTAAGATTCGGATAAATTCGTATCTATGAGATTTACCAAAAAAAAACAAAGGGTCGTCAAAATTATTATTATCATCGCCACTTTAGCTTTGGTTTTAACCTCTCTGGCGCCTTTTTTATCGGTGTTTCGTTAAACAAAACTTCCGCAGTATAATACACTTAAATGAATTCCTTAAAACTGCAGGACCCGGTCGAAAATTTACCATATGTTGGTCCCATCTATGCCAAAAGATTGGCAAAACTAAAAATATCCACCATTGAAGACTTAATTGAATATTTCCCTTTCCGTTACAATGATTTTTCTGTGGTTACGCCTATTGCCAGAGTGCAACCGGGAGAAACTATTACCGTTAAGGCAAAAATTGATTTTATTAAGAATGAATATACCAAAAACGGGAAAAAAATTCAGAAAGCTCTAGTTTCCGACCAAAGTGGTTCGCTGGAAATTATTTGGTTTAATCAGCCTTTCTTGACAAGAGTTCTCAAACCGGGCGAGTGGTTTAATTTTTCCGGAACTGCTTCCTGGTTTGGGCGAAAAATTGTTTTAATTTCTCCTGAATACGAATTACAAAAACCTTCCGTTGTTGGCGGTCAGCCGTCAGAAAATATTCATACCGGCAGATTGGTGCCTGTATATTCGGAAACTTATGGAGTTTCTTCAAAATGGCTACGGACAAGAATTAAGACGGCCCTAAACATTTTCGGAAACCAACTGGAAGAATTTTTGCCCCCTGAGATTGTCAACCAAAACAACCTTGCTTCCGAAAATGAGGCCCTTCATCAAATTCATTTCCCCGATACCGGTTCATCTTCCGAAAAAGCCCGGCAAAGGTTGGCTTTCGACGAACTTTTTTTGATCCAATTAAGCGCCCGGCTGAGAAAAACCGAGTGGCAAAACAAGTTTAAAAGCCAAAAAATTTTTTCAGACGGTCAAAAAATCTCCGAATTCGTGGAAAAACTTCCTTTTAAACTGACTTCATCCCAAGAAACTTCGTTTAAGGAAATTCTCGCTGATTTAGCCAAAGAAAAACCCATGAACCGTCTTTTGGAAGGAGACGTCGGTTCGGGAAAAACCGTCGTCGCGGCTATCGGTATGTATTCAACTTTCCTTAAAGGCTTATGCTCGATAATTATGGCTCCAACTGAAATCTTGGCTAACCAACATTATCAAACCTTAACTGCTTTATTATCACCTTTCGGAATAAAAGTGGAGTTAATCACCGGCTCACATAAAAATCAGTCATCAGTCATCAGTCATCAGTCATCAGATATTATTGTCGGCACTCATGCTCTTCTTTTCCGACCCTTGCCGAAAAACATCGGTTTGATTGTAATTGACGAACAACACCGTTTTGGTGTCGAACAGAGAGCCAAACTTCTTGAAAATTCTTCCTCGAAAAAAAAGATAATTCCTCATCTTTTAACGATGACCGCCACCCCAATTCCCAGAACCGTAGCTTTGACTCTTTACGGAGACTTAGATTTATCGCTTTTAAAGGAGATGCCTGCCGGACGTTTAAAAATAAAAACTTGGGTCGTCCCTTCCCAAAAGAGAGCCGATGCCTATATATGGCTGAAAAATCGTGTTAAGGGAACCCAAGAACAGGCTTTTATTATCTGTCCGTTGATTGAAGATTCGGAAACTTTGGCCTCGGCCAAGGCGGCCAAAAGCGAATACGAACGACTAGTCAAAGAGGTCTTTCCGGATTTAAGGTTAGGCTTAATTCATGGAAAGATGAAATCCGCCGAAAAGGAACAGGTTTTAGAACTCTTCAGGCAGGGAGAGCTTGACGTTTTAGTCGCCACACCTGTGGTAGAAGTTGGGCTGGATATTCCTAATGCCACCGTTATGCTTATTGAGAGCGCTGACCGTTTCGGTTTGGCTCAGCTTCATCAATTAAGGGGAAGAGTCGGCCGAAGGAACTTAGAATCATTTTGTCTTTTGTTTGCTGAAAATGAAGAGTCCAGTCGAATAAATCGCTTAAAAAACTTGGAGAAAATTTACTGCGGTACCGAATTGGCGGAAATAGACCTAAGACTTCGGGGCCCGGGAGAAATCTACGGCACCAAACAACATGGCATCCCAGATTTGAGAGTAGCTTCCTTTACTGATTTGAATCTAATTGAACGCACACGCAACGCTGCAATTTCTCTAACCACTAATCACCCCGCCCGCCATGCTTCGCCCGCCGGCCAAGGACTGCCAGCCCGCTTGCCGAGCGAAGCGAGGCGGCCAGGGGCACTGTCGGGCTGGCAAGGCGAAGCGGGCAGGCAACCACTAATCACCAATCCAACTTCCCTCTTGAACCAAAAGCTTAAAAAATATACAATTCGTGAGGTAGTCAGTAATTAGAAATTAGTAATTAGAAATTAAAAATTATTTGATATGGGACCACTAACAAAAAGGCGCTGGTCAACCAGACGACAAGGAAAAAGAAGAGCGACACACAAATTGTCTAGCCATAAGGCTAGCTTTTGTCCCAATTGTCATGAACCTTTGAAATCTCATCGGGCTTGCCCGAAGTGCGGTTTTTACAAAGGCGCTCAAGTGATTAAAATCAAAGTAAAAAAAGAAAAAACTTCTAAATGAAAACTTCTTTGGACCCAAGACACTTAAAAAGAAAAAGAATTGTCAAGTCGCTCTTTGCAAGTTCTTTCCTAGACCAGGTGACAAAAGATCCAATGGAAAAGGACATTTTAGACCATAAAAACATAATTGACGGACTGATTCGCTTAGCCGCACCAGAATGGCCAATAGAAAAAATAAATAAGGTTGATCTGGCAATTTTGAGGTTGGCTGTTTATGAACTTAAAATTACCAAGAAAGAACCACCAAAAGTTGTCATTGATGAAGCTATTGAGTTAGCTAAGGAATACGGTAGCCAATCCTCCTCGGCTTTTATTAACGGCACTTTGGGAACTTTATTAAAAAGTGACAATTCAAATGACCATTCAGATAAACAAAATTGAAGAAAAGATTAAAATTAAATTTTCCAATAAGCTTCTTCTAACGGCGGCATTTACACACCGTTCTTATCTAAACGAACATCATGAAGAAAAATTATCTTCGAACGAAAGATTGGAATTTTTGGGCGATTCGATTTTGCAATTCTGTATCTCTCAAGAACTCTTTAAAAAGTTCCCCGACGTACCCGAGGGAACTCTTACTAATATGCGCACTAGGTTAGTTCGCACAGAAACTCTCGCCAAAGTTGCCCAAACTTTAGATTTAGGTGGCTTCCTGCTGTTAAGCCATGGAGAAGAAAAAAGCGGTGGACGAGAAAATCAGGCTCTTTTAGCTAATACTTTCGAGGCTTTATTGGGAGCAATTTACCTTGATAAAAATATTGGCCGCGCCCAGAAATTTTTAATTAGGCATTTTAAGAAAATGTTGGACCAGACCAAAAACCCGGATGAGCTTAAGGACGCCAAAAGTTTACTTCAAGAAAGAATCCAAATAAATGTTAAGTCGTCCCCGGAATACAGAGTGATTAAGGAATTGGGGCCTGATCACAATAAAATTTTTGAGGTCGAGGTACTAAGCCAAGGAGTACCAATCGGTCTGGGAACAGGGAAGTCAAAGCAACAGGCAGAAGAAAGTGCGGCCAAAGACGCACTTGTGAAACTAAAGCATTTAGACTAAAATAATTCCTTATCTTATGTCAGTCGTAATTCGTTTAAAAAAATTGGGAGCCAGAGGCAGATCAACCTATCGTATCGTTGTTATTGAAAAAAGGTCTAAAAGGGACGGCAAGAATATCGAAGAAATCGGTTATTATAACCCCCTAGTTAAACCGCCTGAAATCAAAATTGAAAATAACCGTCTTGAATACTGGCTTAAAAACGGAGCCAAGACTAGTTCCGGCGTTAATAAAATTTTGAAAAAATGAGGGATTGTTTAGTTTTTATCATTAATTCAATCTTGGGCGATAGTTCTACGCAGATCACTGAATCCAACGAAGAGAGCAAGATAAACTTAACCATTCTTCCTCAGCCAGAAAATTTTGGAAAAATTATCGGTAAAAAAGGTAAAATTATCAATTCTATAAGAAAGCTGCTTAAAGTCAGAGCGGCCAAGGAAAATTTAAAAATTTTTGTCAAAGTTGTCGGCTATTCTGAGGAAAAAGGGTCAACTTTATTAGCCGATTCGAATCCGCCACCGGTTATATCCAGCGACTCTACCGGGTAAGACTTCATTTTCTTAAGAGTCTCAAAGAGTTTATCATCTTCCTTGCTTAGTTTCGCTAAAGGAGCAGAAACTTTCCCCAAGCTAAGGGGATATTTTGTGAAAAAGTTTTCTAAAATCAATTGGGCTTGTGAGTTGCGATTAGAATTATTAATTTTAACGGTCCTTATAACAAATATCGGTAAGGATTCTTCTATCTCGAAAAGAAAGTTCTCCACATTGCTTTGTTCACCAGTAACTTTAACCTGAAAAGTTAACCGGTCAACTTCAGGAGCCTTTAACTGGGCGGTTTCTGTAGCGACTTCTCCCGGAGATACCTCTAAACTTTCAATATAAACTTGAGAATCCCGAGCTAGTTTATTTATCGTCGAAACAATTTTCAAAAAATTTTTTTCTTCCGGTAAGGCAGACAGGGAGAAATCAACTTTCTCCTTTAAAGAATTTTCATCAAGACCATTTAAATCGTTTTCTTTGGCAGTTAAGCCTGATAGGAAATTCTTTCTCTCCTCAATTTTATCAAGCAGGGAAAGTGAAATCGTAAATCTGGGCAAAATAACAGTAACAATTAGACCTATCGAAAGAATAATTGTAAGTAGCGGTAAAATGAAGAGGCGCCATTTTTTAAGTAAAATCTTTAAAACAATCATTTTTGATTAAGTTCTAAAACAAAACTATAATTTCCCGACTCGGACCGGCCGATCGAAGAAATCGTAATGATATTAAAATTGTCAGAAAACGATGAGTCCGAAAGAGATGACATAAATTGATTCAAAAGTGACAAATCCTTCGAGTAAGCAACAATTTTTATTTTTCCGGACGAATCAGCTTCAAACGAAGTAAATAAGATACCCTCCGGCAATTTTTTTTCCAAACTTACAAGAGTTTTAATCGGTCTCGTCGTATTTTTAAAAATTTGGCCAATAAGGTTTGCCCGATTTTTTATCAGAAAAAGGAAGCCTTCCTTTTGCTGCATTTCCCTGATCTTTGTCTCAGTCAAAGTAGTTTGACGAGAAAGTTGGTTTAACTGCTTACCCAAGTTTAGAAAATAAAGATAGGAGAAGATTAAACCCATGACCGCAATCAACAAACTTCCTAAAGCAAAAATTCTGATTTTCTTTTGGAGCCTAGCAACCTCATAGGTAAACCTTTCTTCGCCGGGGATTAGATTTATACCTTTTCTAACCATTAACCCTCCCGCATTGCTAAACCTACAGCGACCACAAAGGCCGGCGCCAATTTCATTAACTGAGGTGTCAGGCTCTGATCATATGTAAGTTGGGAAAAAGGATTGGCCAACTGAACTTCAAGACCAATTTTTTTGGTAATTTCCCCCGAAAGTCCGGGCAAATTTGAGGAACCACCTGAAAGAACAATCATTTCAATACTTCCTTTCTGTTTCTCCTTTACAAAGTTAATTGTCTTAATAATCTCAGATTCAATAACCTCTAGAATCGGGGTTATTGTCTCCGCAACTTTTCCTTCCAGCTGATCAGGCAATATTCCATAAGTCTTTTTGTATTCCTCTGCCACTTCTGGGTCTAAACCTAAACCATTAGCCACCGCCCGACTTAAGGCTTGGCCTGCAGTTGGAATTGAACGAGTCAAGACTACTTCTTTACCGGACAAGGCGATAATATTTGTTGACCTGGCGCCAATATCGACTAATAATTTACTTTCCCCGGGAGAAATGAAATTCAAGGCTCGACAGACAGCCAAAACCTCAGTTTCAAAAACAATTGGTTGCAGTTGGGCCAACTCTAATACGTGGAGATATTTTGAAATTAAGGTATTTGGAGCCACCGCGACTAAAACTGAGACCTTAGTCAGCTCCTGACCAACTATCTGCCAATCAAAATTGGCTTCGTTTAAGGGAATCGGTACAATTTCCTCGAGTTCCCACTTTAAAGCTTGGCCTATTTCTTCTTCGCTCATTGCCGGTAAATCGATGACTCTGGTAAAAACAAAGCTTTCAGGCAAAGAAACCACGACCTGAATCGGAGCAATTTTACTTTCTGTTCTCAATTTTTTTATCGCTTCGGCAATTACCACTAAATCATGTTCGGCTTCAGAGGCCATCCCTAAATTCGGGGTCGCAATTTGACCAACGCTGATCAAGCGAAATTTATTATCCTTTTTCCCAAGTTGGACAATTTTAATTGAATTTGAACCGATATCTAAACTTATAAATGACATTTCTCAACTTAATTAATAAAATTATAATTGCTGCTCTAAATCAGAACCGGAAAAAAGACCCCAAGAAAAAATTTCCGGTAAATCCGGCCAGGTTTTACATTGTTTAATCTTTCTGGTTATTCCGGAAGGAGGAACTTTGGCAGTTGATTCAAAACAATAACCCTGTCTTGGTAATATCTTACTTGCGTCTACTGCTTTTAATCCTACGGCATGGGGAAGTGTGCTATAAAGTAAGGCAAGTTTTAAAAGGTAAGGAGTTTTTCCGCTACTAATAGAAACCTGGCAACTATATTTCAAGGTTACACCACTAACCAAATATCCCGCTGTCCCCGCAGAATCAAAATGATTACTAGCACGTCTCGTCCCTGAAGGGTCAGGGTCACAATTTTTTCTTAAAATCTGAAAATCGCCTCCACTATCCTTGTAAACAAGGCTTATCGCCACTGCCGGAACAATTCCGGCAACCTCTGGGCTCCCAAAATAAACATCAATTGATCCCACGCCAAAAGAAGTCCCTTCTTTTAACGAACCGTCATTATTATGGTCAATCAACCAGACTGTTTGTGCTTGATTAGCGTTCAAAACACTAGGTAAAAGAAGATCCCTCTGTCCACCTAAATCAGCTTTGGTAACCTGATAATCAATATCTCCTATTACACCTGTCGTTGACCGAAGGGCCGTGGCAAAAGCAAGAAGCTGTTCTTCTAACGCCGATTCGGCCACATAATAAGCCCGCGAGGCTTCCTCCGTTTCCTGGGAAATTTTAATATCGGTAACTGAAGTCGAAATGGTTGAAAGGGCAATCGTTAAAATGACCGCCATAATTAAAAGGACAATGAGGATCGTTTGTCCGGCAAGACGGTTAGTTTTGGGCAGAATTTTCATTATTTAGATTCTAACTAAATTTAGAAGTAATAGTCAACTATGTCAAAAAAAATTAGTTAGTTATTGACTCTTTAAAAGGAATTCTAATCGTAAAATTAGAATCAAAAGTCATTTGCGCTATTCTATATTTTGGATCAGTCGTCAAATTTCCCTGGGAAAGTCCAAACTTCAAAGAGATAATAGGTGGTTTTCCTGGCGGAGGAGGATTCATCGCATCGCCACACTCGATTTCAAAAGTATCTACTTTGACCTTATTACTGGTCAAAAAATATGTCAGGCCGCCACTTACAGAAGCGATTTTATAAAAATTTCCATCTTTAATTACCGTAAAAGAAATTTGATTATTACTTGCGTCTTTAACGGTTATGTTTGGCGGGACATTGGGAGGAACAGGAGGATTACTTAGAGTAAAAGTGCCATTATTACAATCGACTAATCCTTGGGAGTTTTTGATTAGCTCCTCCATTGTTTTTAAGGCATATTGGCCATTTTGCCGGACTTCCCTTAAGGCGGCGACTTTCGTTGAACTGATGACCGAACTAAAAAATAAACTGCTTCCCGAAACCATAATTAAAATTAAGGAAACAATTACCACCAAGGTTTCAATCAAGGTAAAACCGCAATTCAGCCCTAATTTTAGGGTAAGCTTATTCATTGCTAATCTATCCATTTAGTTAAAATAATTGTCGACGAGGTTGAAAAAGTTTCCTGCCCATCCGGCCAAGAAACCTCGACATCTGCTTTCATCTTGTTCTTTTCCAAGGCTGATAAATTCACAAAAGTAGTTAATCTGGTAAAAATTCCACCGGTGACACTAACGCCTGCTTCATTAAGATTTGTCTCAGAAGTTGGTTGCCTGGGACTGGCTCCCTCAAAATAATTTCCCCAAAAAACTCCCCAAGGCTGTGAATCTCTCTCCTGGCGCAACGCCTCGATTTTTTTTCGAACCAAAAGAAGACCGAAATTTTTATTGCGCGAATATCGCATATTCTTTTGCGAAACGGTGACAGTTCTCACTAAACCGGTTAAAACAATTGCCAAAACAGTCAGCGCGATTACTACTTCCACCAAGGACTGGCCGAAATTTAATTTTTTTTCCGATTTACTCATCCTAGTTATCGGTAATATTGATTTCTCCTCCTGAACTTATATTGATAGTTTTAGTTAAACTGGCATCATAAGTCGCACTAATAACTAATTTATTTACCCCGACAAATTGTATTCCCGCCTGAAGGGGCTTAAAAGTAACCGAACTAAAACCACTAACCCTCACTATGCCTCCCGGAAGGGTAACTGTTTTAATTGGCGACGGAGTATTTGGAGGACAAACCGCCTTAATGGAATAAGAGAGATTATCGGCGGCGAATTCTACCTTGTATCCCACCAGGGGATTGCCATGGCAAATAGTGGCACAAAAAGGAGTTTCGCAGGGAGGCGTGGGCGTATCGGGAGGAATCTCGCTGCTTTGGGCTTTACTTTGGGCCAATCTTAAATCCGATAAAATCATCATGACCGTATTAGTAACCTGTTGTTTGCGATTAAATTGGGTAAAAGAAGCAAAACCGATTCCGGAAATAATCGCGATCACGGAAATGGAAACCAAGAGCTCTATTATCGTAAAACCTTTTTGTAATCTTTTCATCACTTGTTCCAGGTAAGTTAATTTTGAAAGAAATACCAAAAGAAGTCAATCAAGGGTTACAGATTTCATAATTGCACGATCCGGTTCCACAAGTACAACTTCCGGGACAACTAATGGCTTGTCCACCAGTTTCTAAATTGGCACAAAGGATATATGTGTTGGTTGTTAGCCTTGAATAGGGATAGTCAGTCGAAGTTAAGGGGTCTTTAGGTATGGAGGAGAGGTAACCAGTGAGTGGAGTACTTAAACTACCTGATAGTGGATAAGAACCGATATCACTGCGGTACATTTCCAGGGCGGAACGGATCATCTCTAAATCCGCCTTTCTTTTGCCATCGCGGGCGCTTTTTCTGGAAGCACCAAAAGCCGGGATCGCAATTGACATAATGATTCCCATCAAAGAAAAAACAACTAATAACTCTATTAGGGTAAAACCTTTTTTCATAAACATGAACAAGTATAACTTGATGGATGACTAGTCAAATTGGTTAAGCAAGATTGTCCCGTGGAACAAACTTGCCAAATTTTATTAGTGGTTTCAGTTAATGCATTCAAAGTATATTGTTGAGTTTGACTTGAGAAACAATAAGAGTAATAATTTGTCGGTCCCTGTCTCGGATCAGTAGGGCATGAAGGAAGGAAATTGGTTTTAAAATTATTGTCCACACAAAAGAAGAGAGCGGGAGGAATATTATTGGCGCAATTACCGCCTCCGGCCGGAGTAGGGTAGAGGGAATTATTTACGGAGGCATAATTTTCCAACGCAATCCGGTATTGTGACAAATCGCTTTTCCGCCGGGTATCCCGAGCTTGTTTTTCAATCGTTATGTACCGAGCAGAGACAAAACCCAACAAAATCGCGATAATGGAAATGGTCACCAAAAGCTCAATGAGAGTAAATCCAGAAATATATTCCTTAATATCTTTTTCAACGAACTCATATCTTTGTATCTTTATATCTTTCATTTAATCAGCACAAACATAATAATTTGTTAGTCCTGTGCCACCACATAAATTTTGTGATTTGGAGATATCGACATCTGATTTATTTTCTAAAACTGCATTGAGTTTGAAGTTATCTCTATCGGTATAAGCATAAGTATAATAAACAAGACTCGTTCCCTGGCTTAAGGGATCAGCCGGTAATGTTTTCATATAGGTGGTTCCTTCTTTAACAAATTCTGTGCCCCAATCACAAGTTATTGGCGAAGCTTTAGTCCCACAACCGACAATTGATCCACTATTAGCAGCTGGATAATCATCATAATCGTTGTGGTAAATCCTTAGGGCGTCTTTAATTTCCTTTAGGTCGGATTTTCTTCTTGCGTCTCTCGCTCTTTCCCGAATTCCGGAAATATTCGCCATTAAGACGGCGGAAAGAACGCCGATAATGGAGATCACGACCAGTAATTCGATTAAAGTAAAACCTCTAACCCTATTTGTAAATTGTAAATTGTAAATTGTAAATTTCTTTCTCATGGTTTTGTGTTTGAGCTGGAAACACCATAATTATAATCGACACTGTTGCAACTTACGTTTACCGGCAACCGTTGTAGGTCGTTGGTATTCTCCAGTTTAGCATAAAGTTTGTAAGCGCTTCCAATTGAGATATAACAGTAACTGGGGCTAACATGTGGATCGTTGGGCAATTCTTGCATATAGACGGTGCCTTTTGTTTGGTCTGGGTCTATAAATTGCACTCTACCGCTCCAATCTAAAGGAATATCTAAAGGAATAGAAGCAATCACGATTTGACCGCTGCTGTTGGATGAGGGATATACTCCATTATCTGACTGGTACATTTCCAGAGCCTTTTGAATACTGCCTAAATCGCTTTTTCGGATGGCGTCTCGGCTCTTTATTTGCGAAGAGCGGAATGTTCCTAAGCCAAGAGTGGAAAGAATGCCTAAAATCGCCATGGAAACCAAAAGCTCAATCAAAGTAAAACCAGAATCATTTTTTCCAACAGTCATTGTTTAAATTCTATTCTTCTATAAAATTATTTCTTTTTCAAGTTTTAGTTACATTGGTTTGCCGGATTTGGACATTGAATTTCACAAAGACCGCGTTGATCAATGCTATAAATAGGCCTATTTGGTAAACAACTTCCCGGAAACGAACGACATTCAAATTCTATACAGGCGTAGGCTGGTGTTAATTGGGGTTCCGGCGTTTCCGTAACGGTTAAATCCGGTGGCGGGGGAGGCAAAGTTGGCGCTTCACCTTCCGGTGTAGGTATCGCAGAACGTTCGGAATTTTCCAGAACAATATTGCTACTTGAAACGCCAAAATTATATTGTCTTTTATCGTCCGGCCCACACAAATTCTGACAACCAACCTTTAAAATATCGGGGTCAGAGGCATTGGATAAAACCGTATAGATTGTAAAAAGCTGCGGACAGGTAGTTGGGTCACCGGGTAAATATTGGTCATAATTTCCGCCGTTGGGATCACAGGGGATTGTTTGCATATAAGGGGAAAAGGAAGTTTTACATTGTAGGGGGGGCGTTGGGTAACAATTATGGTCTCCGTAGTAATCTTCAAAAGCAATTTGTATTTTTTTCAAGTCTGACTTTCTCCGGGCGTCTTTAGCTTTATTAATCTGGACCATGGGTTTTAAATTTAATAAAGCCATCATTACTAAAATCGCCAAAATCGCAACCGTGATGATAAGTTCCGGCAAGGTAAAACCGGTAATTAAAAAAACATCTATTTTTCTCTTAACTTTCATGACGGTAACATTTGGCCCAGAAACCGCAAAAGTCTTTCCCCAAAAAACATAATTATCAACATCCCCATAACCAAAAACGGGCCAAAAGGAATCGGTCTGCCAAATTTAGCTTTTTTAACTAATATCAGTATGATTCCTACGATCGCCCCTGTCAAGAAAGCCAGGTAAAAAGCCGGGATTACTTTAGGAAAACCCAAAACTAAGCCAATCAAAAAGGCAAATTTAACGTCACCCAAACCCATTCCCTTGCCTCTGGTGATTAAAAACAAAAAAAGAAAAAAACCGGCGGAAACAATCGCGGTCGGAAGATAATTGGTAACTAGGGATTGCCTGCCCGCTTCGCCTAGCCAGCCCGACAGTGCCAGTCCTTGGCCGGCGGGCGAAGCAAGGCGGGCGGGGTGATTAGTGGTCAGAGTTAAAATAAAACTCACTAACCCCATGAACACCAGGATTTGGTCGGGAATAATTTGATGCTCCAAATCTATAAAAAAAATAGGAATTAAAGACCATACCAGCAACAGAAGATAAACTGTCTGAAGACCCGCTTCGACCGCGAAGCGAGGCGAGCTGAGGACTGAAGACCCGCTTCGACCGCGAAGCGAGGCGAGCTGAAAGCTGATAACCAAAACCGTCAAAATTCCGGTAATCAATTCCACCAATGGATATCTTAAAGAAATTGGTTTTTTACAATTACGACATTTACCACCAAGTAGAAAAAAGGAGAGTAGGGGAATATTATCAAACCAATTAATTTTCTTTTTACATCTCGGGCAAAACGACCGGCCCTTGACAAAATCCAACCCTCTCGGCAGGCGATAAATAATGACATTTAAAAACGAACCTACACACAATCCGAAAACAAAAAGAATCACAAAGGTCAATATCGCCATTACCGTTTAAGTCATCATGTTTCGTTCAAACAAAAAAACTTTCAAATTGTTTGAGACCAAAGATGACGTCTCGAAAAAGACGTCACCTTTAATAATCCAACTTTCCCTTAAGGCAAACAGATATAACATCCGACTGCAGCAGCTGCAGTTACAGCTCCCGCACAAGTGGGACCGGCAGGACAAGCGGTCGGTGGAAAATCAAGCGGCAAAGAAGCCGCTACCTTGCATCTATTCCAAGCCTCGTTACGAAAAGAACTTGAGTTGGGAATAAAGCAAACATAAGTACTCTCCCCGTCAACCCCAGAATAATATAAAGAAAGATGTTTCACGGTAGAGCCTACGATCCTTGTAACAAAAGATGCTTTAATTTCGGCAGCTCCTCCAGAAGACAAATTAGTTAAAACCTGTTGGGCGTCAGTTCCAAAAGTTTGTGTAGCTGTATCAATCGGAACCATTGGTGTAACCGCCTTGTTTATACTTTGAGCGCTCAACATCCAAGGATAATATCCACTTGCCGTATAAAACCTGTCGGAAGCGCTTAACAACTGCTCGGCATCCGACCTTAACCCAGTATCTTTACCTCTATTAATTTGCTCGATCGGATTGATGGCCGAAAGAACAGCCACCGCTAAAACTCCTAAAACGGCGATGACAATCAAAAGCTCAATCATCGTAAAACCCTTTTTAAAGTTTCTTATCATTTTTTTCACCTCCTCAGAATTGTGATGTTAAATTGTATATTGGCAAAATAATGGCAATTATCAAAAAGCCTACGCCAACACCTAATACAACCATTATTAAAGGTTCAATCGCGGTTGTCAAGCCCTTAAGTAATTCATCGGACCGGGTTTCAAAATAACGGGCAACCTTAGCTAAAACTTCGTCCATTTTCCCGGTTTCCTCGCCTATCGAAATCAGTTGCGGCATAATCGGCGGAAAATTTCCGTTGTTGGCTAAAGCCTTAGCCAAGGGAAAGCCTTTTTCTACTTGTTTGGCGGCACTTTTAATGCCTTCTTCGAAAATTGAATTTGAAGAGGCTCCGGCCACAATGTTTAGAGATTCAACGATTGGCACTCCCGCGCCTACCAATAAACCTAAAATCCGACAAATCTCCGTTAAAATAACCTCTTTTTGTAAACCGCCAACAAGGGGAATTTTTAATTTAAACTCGTCAATTTTTTTCCTACCCAAAGGCGTTTTTTGAAAGGCGATTAGTCCGTAAAAAACTCCGACGGCAGCCATAATAAGAAAAACAATATATTTAACCATAAAATCAGAAATATTAATGAGTATCTGGGTTGGAACCGGAAGTTTGGCGCCAAATTCTTTATACAAGCCCAGCATTTTGGGAATCACGAAAATCATCATGATAATCGCCACCCCAATCATTGCCGTAACAATAATAATTGGGTAAAGCATCGCGCCTTTAACTTTGGCTTGAAATTCACGTTGTTTTTCCAAGGTATCAGCCAATCTTTCCATAACCCGGTCAAGAACACCCGCTGATTCGCCGGCTCTCACCAACGCAATATAAACTTTAGAAAAGGCGTCCGGATGCCGGGCAAGTGAATCGGATAAATTTTCTCCTCCTTCTACCCCATGAAGGACGTCTTCAAGAACAGGTAAAAATTTAGCCGATGCCTGCATTTTCAGAAGAATTAAGGCTTCGGTTAAAGGCAATCCTGCAGTAATCATCGTCGCAAGATTACGAGTGAAGTTAGTAATTTCCGAAAGGGAAAACCTACCCGACAATTTTTTAATAATTTCTTTAAAAATTGTTTCTCTGGAAGGGTAAATCTTTATAGGGACAAGCTCTCGTTTTTTCAGCATTGCTGCCGCTTGGTTGATATTTCCCGCCTCAACAAAACCCGAGAGAGTCTTTACGGTTTTATCTTTACGGTCTTTAGCTGTATAAACGAATTTTGCCATTAACGAGTTTTAACTAAACGAATCAGCTCTTCCGGTCTTAAGGCATAAGATTCGGCGACCTCGAGAGCAATCTTGCCTTGAGTAACCAAATTAACTAACGATGATTCAAGCGTCGTCATCCCTAAACTGGCCGAAGTTTGAATAATATTGTCCAATTGGTGAGTTTTTCCTTCGCGGATGGCGTTTTTAATCGCCGGCGTTGCCACCATCACCTCTGAAGCCACTAATCGGCCTGACTTTAAGGAGGGGAGAAGCCTCTGTGAAAAAACTGCTTCAATCACGCTTGAAAGTTGCATTCTTACTTGCTCCTTAGAAGTATCAGGAAAAACATCGATAATTCTATCAACGGTTTGGGCCGCCGAATTTGTATGTAAGGTGGCAAAAACTAAATGGCCTGTTTCGGCTATGGTTAAGGCTGCCGACATCGTCTCCAAATCACGCATTTCACCAATTAAAACTACATCTGGATCCTCTCTTAATACCGACCTTAAAGCAATGTCCCAAGAATGAGTATCCTGGTGAATTTCCCTTTGCGAAATAATTGATTTTCCCTGAGTAAAAACAAACTCAATTGGGTCTTCGATGGTAACAATATGGCAGCCTCTTTCCTTATTAATTTCGTTTATTATGGCCGCTAAAGTTGTTGATTTTCCATGACCTGTAGGACCAGTAACTAAAACAAAACCTTGCCTTAGCTCAGCGAATTTGTGACAAATTGAGGGTAAACCAAGCTCTTCAATCCCTTTAATCTCGTTGGGGATAAGTCTTAAAGAAGCGGCCAAGGTTCCCTTCTGAACATAGGCATTAACTCTAAATCTAGCTTTATTGGCAAAAGGTAAAGAAAAATCAAAATCTTTGTTGACTTTATAAAGTTCTTTTTGTTCGTCGGTAAGTAAAGATAAGACTAACTCTTTGGCAGACTCAGGCGTTAAGATTGTTTCACCCGGGATCGGTCTCAAAGTACCATCAATTCTCAGCATCGGCGGCAAGCCAGCCAATAAATGAAGGTCCGAAGCCTCCTTGTTACAAGCGACTTCCAAAAGATTTTCAATTGTTGCTGACATTTCAACTATCCTTTCTAAAATATTATTAATCTTGGGCTACCCGCAAGATTTTTTAATCCTGAGCAACGCGAAGGACTTCTTCCATCGTCGTAACCAGTTCAATTACTTTCAAATAACCGTCCTGTTTCATCGTTACCATTCCCTCTTCGCAGGCTAGTTTTTCAATATCGACGGCGGGCGCTCTTTCTAAAATTAGCCTGGCAACTTTTTCGGTCACCGGCAAAACCTCAAAAACCCCGATCCTGCCCATGTACCCGGTATTGTTACAGTTCTCGCAACCCTTACCTTTCGCAAACATCACCCTTTTCCCGTCGGGAAAAAGTTTTCCCAATATATTTTTAGCATCAGCTAAAATCTCTGCTGACGGCTCGTACTCTTCTTTACAATTAGCGCAAGTCTTACGACAAATTCTTTGAGCAACCAAACAGGTAACGGATGAACCTAACAAAAATGGTTCCGCACCCATATCCAGTAAACGGGGCAGGGCTTGGGAAGCACTTTTGGTGTGAAGGGTAGAAAAAACTAAATGGCCAGTAAGAGAAGCCTGAATCGCCAAATCGGTGGTTTCCCGGTCACGGATTTCTCCAACCATAATAATATTAGGATCTTGGCGTAAAAAGGCACGTAAACCAGTCGCAAAAGTAAGGCCTGCCAACGGGTTAATTTGCACCTGATTAATGCCCGCAATTTTATATTCAACCGGGTCTTCGATCGTAACAATATTTACTTTAGTTGTATTGACTTTCGAAAGGACGGAATACAAAGTCGTCGTTTTACCGCTTCCAGTCGGTCCGCAAACTAAAATAATTCCATGAGGTCTTAAAATGGCGTCCTCAAAACTTTTCAAAGCCTGACCCCGCAATCCCAATTCCGGCAAAGAGGGAACTCCCCCAGACTTTTTTAAAAGTCGCATCACAATTTTTTCACCATGAACGGTCGGGAGGGTAGAAATTCGCAAATCAACCTCTTGGGTGTCAGTACGAAAGTTAAAACGACCATCTTGAGGAATTCTTTTCTCGTCAATCTTCATTTCGGAGAGAATCTTAATTCTTGAGATTAAGGCATCATGAACTTTTTTGGGAAGAATTAATTTTTCATGAAGAATTCCATCAATTCGATAACGAACACGGGTTTTATCTTCTTCTGGTTCAATATGAATATCCGAAGCGCGTGAGCGCACGGCAAATTCAAGGATGGTAGAAACAATTTTAGCAATCGGTGCTTCGCGAATTACCTCCCCAATCTTGGTGATATCAATTATTTTTTCTTGAGAAGGTCCGCTGTCTTTCAAGGCCGCAGTAACTTCCGCGGAAAGGCTTTGGGTATATTTTTCCTCGATCGCACTTTTTATCCGCTCCTTAGGGGCAATATAGACCTTAACTTTCGCGCCTGATTTTCTCTCTGCGAATTCAATTGATTCCAGGTCAAGCGGATCAGCCATCGCGACTGATAAAACGTTATCGTTACGGTCGAAGGCAAAGGGTAAAAGTAAATACCTTTCCGCCACCGACTTGGGAATTATTTGCAAAGCTTCTGGAGAAGCGGCTGTTTCCAAAAGATTAACAAAAGGAGTTTTGTAAAGCTCACTCTTCGCCTGGGCTAAATCATCATCAGAAACCAGTTTTTGTTCTTCAATAATTTGTTCGACTGTCTTACCGCTACTAAGATGTTGTAGTTCAATTTCTTCAGCAACTTTCTGAGTAATTTTCCCTTTATTTACAAGAATTTGGACAAGGTCGCGATTATCTTTATTTTCGTTGGGCATTAAATTAATTATCAGGCCATTTGTGCTAAAATGTCAATATGATGAGTAGCTTTCTTATTGTCGGCGGCAATTTTGAAACCAGAAAAAATTCAGCGATTAAACTAATTAAAAAAAAATTACAAGATGAATATTGGTCGCCAGTTTCCAACCCAGATTTTCTTGTTGTGGAAGAAGCAACCTCTATCGGTATTGAGCGAATTAGAAGCCTTCAAGATAATCTTTCGCTTAAACCGTTTGGCCAGGAAAAAAAAATTGCTTTTCTTCCTCAGGCAGAAACTATTACCATTGAGGCTCAAAACGCTTTATTAAAAACCCTGGAAGAACCGTCCGAAAAAACTCTTCTCATACTCTGTGCTCCTTCGCCGGAATGGCTTTTGCCAACAGTTGCCTCCCGTTGTCAAATCATTCAATTGCCCGTAATGTCACAAGTTAACTTAACAGAGGAAGAATTTAAAAAATTCTTGGAAATTTTTAATGAAATCTCCCAAGAGGGAATCGGGGAGAGGTTTAAAATCCTGGAAGATTTACAAATTTCTTCTGACCGCCAGAATGCCCTTGAATGGCTTGATAAGATAACTTTTTTGGTCAGAAAATTGTTGCTAGATTTTTATTTAAAAGAGTCAAAATCAGCGCCTAACCTTGCGTTTCGATATCTTATTATTCTTAAATCTTTAGCCCAAACCAAAGTCTATCTTGAGGCCAACACCAACATTCGACTTACCCTGGAAAACTTCCTCCTCTTCTTGTAAAGGGCACAGACAAGTTTAGACCCCAAGACCGCAAAATTTCAAGAATCTTCCGGTCTTCTTCTAAGGCCTCCGACTCTAACGGATGGTGGGCAAAAATAAAAGAAGATGAAGTTCTTGGAGAAAAATCTGGCAACCTGATTATCCGATGACCCCCAAAAAAAAGAAAATCTTTCAATTTGATGAACATGAAATTCAGCCATTTTAGGATCGTTATCCGGAACAAAAAGAGTTGTGTTTTCTAAAATACCTCTATTGCCCCAATCTGCCAACAGGTGGCGATAGGAAATTTGCAATTCGGGAGGATAAACATCCGGACGGCAAAAACCCTCACAACCATCCAGAGATCCATGACGATAGGGCGAAAGTCCTAAATAAGCCATCACGTAAAATTCCCAATTTTCGCCTTGGCGAGAAACAATGGAGCTTTCCTGAGTAACTAATTCCCTTATTTTTTTTAGATTAAGAGGATCAATCCGTCCATCTCCTAAATCATCAAACTTAACTCCTAACCCCTCATGGGCAAAGGCTAAGGCCACCATTTCAAAAGTCATTTCATCATGACTGCCAGTAAGCGGTACAGCATAAATTCCATCCACATCTTCAACTTGACTAGCCATGCCAATCCGTTGAAAAAAGGGCAGCTTCGGACTAATATTTTCGGGGTTCGACTTCATTCTTGAAGTAAGTAAATCTGTTGTCATCATTAAAAGAAGAAAATCGCATTCATCGGATTTCTTTGCTGCCCTTAATGCCCCTAAGTGTCCGGCATTAATCATGTCAGCAACCATAAAGATAATTCCCAGCCTTTTTCCTGAATCCACAATTTTTCTTACAAGGTGTTGCAATTGATAATCAGAAGGAATAAATTTTTCGGCAGTTTGTCCTTCTTGCCATGGAGAAGAAAGGGAAATACCAATCTCTCTTAAACTCACCAGTTCGCCTGGACAAAAAACACCTTGTTCTGTCGCCAGTCTGGCCAAATTACCAGCAGCCGGGACTTCAGAAGAGCTCAAAACTGCCACCGATAATTCATGTCTTGCTCGAGCAAGGGCGGTCGGGGAAGTATAAACTACCTGACAAAGCTCCTTTAAAGCGGTGAGTTGACACTCAGTGGCAAGTGCCTTTTCTTTTTCCTGCCCTCTCATTTTGAACTTTTACTTTCTGCCGACACCCGGTGTAGGATAAATAGAGACCTGAGGTTTTTCTAAAGAAAGATGCTTAATTTTTTCTAATTCTTGCTGGTATTTTACTTGATCAAAAACGAACTCTTTATATTTTCTCTTTCCTCCTATTAAATCTATAATTTGTTTTTTATTGGTAAAAATAGCTGGTCTTTCTCCTAAATATTCCGAAAAAGAAGACCACTTATAAGAAAGCAGTTCTTCAGTCTTTACTAAGTAAGAGGTGCTGGGGTTGAGATGAATATATCGAGAAACATGTAAGAATTGGTCATCAGTCTCAATTCTCACCGCTTTAAACATTGATTGGAAAAGCGGTCCTTGTCTTTGATACCTAAGGTTAAAATATTTGGCGTAACCATTTTGAAGGTTCGATAACATTACAGAAATCCCATTTTCTTTTAATTGTTTTAAAAGAAGGTGAAAATGGTTGGGCATTAGACAGTAGGCGTAGATTTCAACTAATAAAGGATTATTTTTTCTTATAGTTTCCAAAATCTTTTCTTTCATCTCTTTCGGTTGTCGCTCATAATGAGAAAAGCAAATTTTAGAATTGGCGTAACGATAAAAATCAGTTAAATTTAAAAAACGGGAATATTCTTTAAAAGAAAGAAATATTGGCGCTTGGGCAACACCTCTATTTAAGATGTGATAAATTTCATTGGTCCCAAAAACTATTTTACGGTATGGCATAGTTGGTTTTTTCACTATAATCCTTACGTCTCTAGCTAGTCAACACCCGGTGTTGGTAGAGTTCTGGAAAATCTTCTCTTAAATGGTGATTTTTCTTCTTGATTTACCCTTTTTAAATTGTTAAAATTGAATTTAGAAGAGGGTTAAAATGCCCTCGGTTTTTTCTTGAACTTCACCAGCTGAGGAGATAAAAGATGCCGAAAAAAAATACCCAAAAAAGAACACTAAAAAAGGTTATCAAGGTCAAGGTAAAGCCACTAAAGAAGTTGGCTAGGAAAATTAAAGAAGAGGCTGCTCCGGGTGAATATACCGCCAAAAACATCCAGGTTTTGGAAGGTTTGGAACCGGTTAAAAAAAGACCGGGAATGTATATTGGTTCAACCGACGAAAAAGGTTTTCACCATCTGTTGGTGGAAATTATTGATAACTCGGTTGACGAAGCCTTAGCCGGTTTTGCCAAAAATATCTGGGTTACCATTTGCAAAGACGGTCGAGCTCAGGTAATTGATAATGGCCGGGGGATTCCCTGTGATATTGTCCCTCAATACAAAAAGAGTGCCTTAGAACTTTGCATGACCAAGCTTCATGCCGGCGGAAAGTTTGACGGTCGAGCTTACAAAGTTTCCGGCGGTCTCCACGGAGTCGGTGCCAGCGTCGTTAATGCCCTTTCCGAATCAATGAGAGTTGAGGTCAAAAGAGAGGGAAAAATCTATTTTCAAGAATATAAAAGAGGCGAACCGCTATGGCCGGTGACCGAAATATCAAAGAAAGAAGAGGAAACTTCAATTTTTAAAAAACTCGGACTGAAAACCGGAACTTCAACTATCTTTTTTCCGGACAAAAAAGTTTTCAACGATATTGTCTGGGATTATGGAAAGATTGAGCAATCGATACGGGAGAGAGCATACCTTATTGCCGGGATCAAATTTAACCTCGAAGACGAACGGTCTAAAACTAAGAAAAATTTTTATTTTGAAGGCGGTATTAAATCTTTAGTTGACCACTTGAACCGTAATAAAAAAACTCTTTGTAATTCGATCTATATAAATAAGAAGCTTGAAGATACCGAGGTAGAAGTGGCCATACAATATAATGACTCTTTTTCGGAAAATGTTCATTCTTTTGTTAATGTCATTAATACGGTTGACGGCGGTACTCATGTTACCGGTTTTCGAATGGCTTTGACGCGCTCGATTAATGATTATGCCAATAAAATCGGCGCCATAAAATCAGAGAGTGAAAATTTAACCGGCGAGGATGTTAAAGAGGGCTTAACCGCTGTTATTTTTGTTAAAAAAGTCTCTGACACAGTTCAATTTGAATCGCAAACAAAAGCTAAACTAAATAATCCGGAAGTTCAGGGCTACGTTGCCGCCGCCGTCAAAGAAGGATTGGATATTTATTTTGAGGAAAATCCGGCCGAAGGAAGACGAATAATCGAAAAAATTCTTTTAGCCGCTAAAGCCAGGTTAGCCGCTAGAGCCGCTAAAGACGCGGTCCTCCGCAAGGGAGCCTTAGAAGGCATGACTTTGCCGGGAAAATTAGCTGACTGCCAAGAAAAAGACGCTTCTATTTCGGAACTTTTTATTGTCGAGGGAGATTCAGCGGGCGGTTCCGCTAAACAAGGAAGAGACCGCCGATTTCAGGCAATCTTACCGTTGGGCGGAAAAATCTTAAATACGGAAAGAGCCCAACTAGACAAAATTGTGGAATTCGAAGAATTAAAAAACCTCATCATTGCCTTGGGAATGGGAATTGGGGAGACCTTGAATCCTGAAAAATTGCGTTATCACCGAATTGTAATTATGACTGACGCTGATGTTGATGGTGAGCATATCGAAACTCTACTTCTGACTTTTTTTTACCGCCATATGCCTTATGTCATTACCAACGGCCACCTCTATATTGCCCAACCGCCCCTTTTTAAAATTCAAATAGCCAAAGAGGTCTTCTATGCCTATTCTAACGAAGAAAGAGATAAAATTCTTAAAGAAAATGCCAATAAAGGCTCCAATAATGTCCAAAGGTATAAAGGCTTGGGGGAAATGAACCCGGAACAGCTTTGGGAAACAACCATGAACCCGGAAAACCGAATTTTAAAACAAGTCTGTATTGCAGATGCCGCTAAAGTTGACGAAACTTTTAATATGCTGATGGGCGATGAAGTTCCGCCTAGAAAACGTTTTATCCAAACCCATGCGAGACTCGCTACCTTGGATGTTTAATAGCGAGTTGAAGCCAAGTTTGACTCGGCGAGACTCGCCACCTTGGATGTTTAGTTTGGATATTTAGCCCAGGATTAAAGAAAAGATGGTGACTAAAAATCAAAAATTAACCGTTTTAGCTTTTATTGAAATTTCTATTGAAAGCAGCATTAAATATGAATATGAAGAAGCAACCGGCCGTCTGGTGGTAAACCGCTTTTTACATACCTCGATGCATTATCCTTTCAACTATGGCTTTATTCCGGGCACCATCAGTGAAGATAAAGATCCTTTAGATATTCTAGTTTTAACTTTAAAGCAAATTTTACCGGGTACCTACTTACCGGTAAGAATTATCGGTATGTTGGAAACCGAAGACGAACAGGGAAAGGATATCAAAATGATCGGCGTTCCGGCTGATAGTGTTGACCCGGAATCAGAAAAAATACAAAACCTTTTAAATTTGTCCCAGTTGACCAAAGACCGCATCGGTCATTTTTTTGAATACTATAAAAGCCTAGAAAAAGACAAGTGGGTCAAGGTAAAGCAGTGGCATGGCAAAGATGAAAGTTTACAATATTTAGAAAAGTGCTACATTAATAAAGATGACAAAAAAAATGCCTTAAAATTATAAATCTTAAACCTTATGGATATCGGTAAAATTAAACAAGTCGAAATTACCCTAGAAATGGAAAAATCGTATTTGGATTATGCCATGAGCGTTATCGTCGCTCGGGCATTACCGGACGTTCGTGATGGACTTAAACCGGTCCACCGCCGAATTCTTTACGCCATGCACCAAATCGGACTAATTCACTCCGCCAGATTTTCAAAAAGCGCGAAGGTGGTTGGAGAGGTGTTAGGCAAATATCATCCGCACGGAGATATGGCCGTTTACGACACCTTAGTCAGGTTAGCCCAGGATTTTTCCATGAGGTATCCCTTAATTGACGGCCAGGGAAATTTTGGATCTGTAGATGGTGATTCACCGGCCGCAATGCGTTATACCGAATGCCGCATGTCAGCAATCTCTCAGGAACTTCTAACCGATATTGAAAAGGAAACTGTTGATACCCTTAGAAATTTTGACAATACCTTAGACGAACCGGTTTTTTTGCCAGGTAAACTACCCAATCTTCTTCTAATGGGGTCAGAAGGTATTGCCGTCGGTATGGCCACTAAAATTCCTCCCCATAATTTGTCTGAGATATGTGATGCCGTTGTCAAACTTATCGAAAAAGGTAAAGTTGCCAAAAGATCTCAAGCCACCCCAGTTAAAGACAGTGGCACGGCTTTGTTGGAAATTAAAAAAATCTCTCTTGACGAGGAGAATGGTGAAGAAATAAAAAAAGGGGAAAGCGAAAAAGAAAGTGTTCTTTTTGAATCTGAAGCGACCATCGACGACCTTTTGGAGCATATTAAAGGTCCAGATTTCCCGACGTACGGGGCCATTTTCGATCAGTCCCAAATTAGGGGGGTTTATACCGACGGCCGGGGAGCGATTGTTGTCCGCGGCAAAGCCGAAATTGAAGAAACTAAAACCGGAAAATTTCAAATAATCATCAGCGAACTTCCATATCAGGTAAACAAGGCAAAACTTGTCATTAAGATCGCCCAATTAGTGAAAGATAAAAGACTTGAAGGAATTTCAGATCTGCGTGATGAATCTGACCGTCACGGAATTCGCGTTGTCGTAGAATTAAAAAGAGATGCCAAACCCAAAGCTGTCCTGAATAACCTTTTCAAACACACTGAATTACAGACCTCTTTCCCGGCAAATATCGTTGCCTTGGTTGACGGTACCCCCATGACCCTAAACTTAAAACAAATATTAATTGAGTATATTCGTCACCGTCACCTAGTCGTCAAAAGACGTTCAGAATATGAGTTAAAAATTGCTAGAGCCAGAGCTCATATTCTGGAAGGACTGAAAATTGCCTTAGATCATCTTGATGAAGTTATTGAAACAATAAAGAAATCTAGGGATGCTGATGAGGCAAAGAAAAATTTGATGACCAAATTCGGCCTAACAGATATCCAAGCCACTGCTATTTTGGATATGCAGCTGCGCAGACTAGCTGCTTTAGAAAGACAAAAAATTGAAGATGAGTACAAACAGATTATGGAAACAATTTCCTATCTTCATGATCTTTTAGCCCATCCGGAAAAAATTATTGCCGTTATTAAAGATGAAGTCGTCAAACTTAAAGAGAAATACGGCGACGAAAGGAGAACTAAAGTTTATAAAACACCCATTGGTGAATTCTCCGAAGAAGATTTGATTCCCGCGGAAGAAAATATTATTACCGTTACCCAAACTGGTTATGTTAAAAGGGTCACTAAAGATACTTACCGCACCCAAAAAAGAGGCGGTAAGGGGGTCATGGGCATGAAGACTAAAGATGAAGACGCGATCGCTTATTTACTATCTGCCAACACTCATGATTTTATCTTGTTTTTTACCAATAAAGGTCGGGTTTTCCAACTTCGGGTCTGGGATTTACCTGAAGGTTCACGCCAGGCGAAAGGACAAGCCATAATTAATTTAATTAATATTGAACAAGGAGAACAACTCCAATCAATCTTAACCGTTCCGAAGCAAAAAGATCCAAACCGTAAATATCTTTTTTTAGTCACCAAAAAAGGGACAGCAAAAAAAACAGAAATCGAAAAATTCGCCAATATCCGTGTCTCCGGTTTAATCGCCATTAAGCTTGAACCGGGTGACGAACTAACTTGGGCCAAAACTACCTCTGGTAAAGACCATCTCTTGCTTGTTTCTCACGAGGGAAAATCGATCAGATTTAACGAGAGAGACGTTCGACCGACAGCACGAGACACGATGGGTGTTAGGGGAATTAAACTTCAAAAAGACGACTACGTGATTGGAATGGAAGTCCTACCTTCTAAAACAGACCAGCCTGAAGACCGGCGAAGAAAAGTTTTTGACCATGTTTTGGTGGTCATGGAAAATGGCTTAGGTAAAAGAACTGATATTTCTGAATTTCCCTTACAAAGACGCGGCGGACAAGGGGTTAAAGTTGCCGAAGTCACTTCAAAAACCGGCAAGGTTGTTTGTTGCCAATCAGTCGATGAAGGAGTGGAACAAATTGTCCTGACCTCGAAATTAGCGCAAATTATAAAATTACCTTTAAAAAATATTCCCAAACTCGGAAGAGCCACTCAGGGGGTAATTCTAATGCGCTTCACCAAAGATACTTCCGATGTTGTTGCTGCCGTAACTTATTTAGACAAAGACACAGTCGAGGAAGTCTAAAGAAAAAAATACTTTAACTGATCTCTTAAAAGAGTCGCGTATTTAGCCACTTCCGGCACAGGACTAAACAAATAAGGCTTAGTCAGTTTCCTTCTTATTGACCTTAAAACATCCTCTTCGGTTTTAATACCATCAGGAAAAATTGTCCGGCCATAACCAACAAATTCCAAGACGTGAGCATCACTGCCGCCAATTTCTGCCCACCTTTTTTCCTTTAAAGCCTTACTTGCTCTACCATTAATTTTTTCTGACATGGAAGCATTGCAAACTTCCAAGCCGTCAATTGGTAGGTCAAAAACTTTTTCATTAAGACCAATCGGGGGGAATAAAGGAAGTCTCTTGCGAAAAGGATGAGACGGACAAGCCAGACCGCCCTGTTGATGAATCATCTTTATAGCCTGACTGGCTGATAAATTCTTAGGGATTTCTTTATGTAATCCGAAAGCCAGCAAGTGACCCTCTTGGGTGGTTACCTCACAGGCAGAGATGGCAATTAAGTCATAGTTTTTGGCAATTTTCCTGGCTTCAAATGACCCTCTTAGACTATCATGGTCTGTTAAAGCAACCACCTTTAAGCCAACTTCCACCGCTTTTTTCAAAATCTGATCAGGAGAATTTAAAACCCAAAAAGGAAAGGTGCGATTTGAATATAAAGAATGAAGATGTAAATCACCATAAACCATAATTTAAGATTTTATGCTTTTTGATACTAAAACGCCATAATTTCATTCCTTAAGAGATATTCTTGCTGGGTAATTAACGTCCACAGGGGAGTGGTAAAGATTGTAATAATTTGATTCCTTAGATTTTCCGCAAGGTTAAATTAGAAAATTTTTTGTGCTTACAAGACCGTACAAAACGATTAAAGGGGCGTTATTTAAAAAGAGCATAAAAATATTATTAAATAATAAAAAACATGACAATATAAATATTGCCTATTTTAAGCCTTTTAAAGAGTAGGGGAGTAGAGTAGAGACTTATAGTTGTTCTCGGTTAAATCCCATAGTTTATTACTTGACATCTACCTGTCTGATAAATATAATCTTTTCAATGTTTAACCCTTGGTCTTGTGTTATGGAATCAGTCGGCAACCCCGCTATCGACGGGATTGTTCTGGTTTCGTAAGATAACCAAGAGTTTTTTTACGAAACCAGCCGGAACAAGCTGGTTTTTTTTGTGATCTTCCAGATAAATTGGAGCCGAAGGCAAACAATTTTTCGCGAGAAGATCCAATCCGCCAAAGAGCGCTCTTCAAGTCGTGTTCGAACAGAAGAGAAAGACTTGAAGTAAGCTTGGGCGGATATTACTAAAATGATTTATGATTAAATTATTAATGATCCTAAAAACTAATATTAGAGGAACTATTTGGAAGTACTATCTTTTTACTTTTTTACACGGTTTACTTTTTACCTCCGCTGTTTTGGTCCCTTTCTATACCGAATGGGGAGGAATTTCCCTGTTTCAGGCACAAATTCTACAGTCATGGTTCATGTTTTGGCTTTTTATTTTAGAAATCCCTACCGGTGCGATTGCCGATTACATTGGCCGTAAATATTCCCTTGCCCTAGGAGCTTTAGTGGTTACTCTCGGGGCCTTAGTTTACGGCAGTATCCCAAACTTTAAAATTTTTTTAATCGGGGAGTTTCTTTTCTCTTTAAGTGGTGCTTTGATTTCTGGTGCAGATGAGGCGTTATTATATGACTCATTAAAAGAAGCTCATCGGCAAAAGGAAGCTAAAAAGATCTTTGGTCGGGCAGACTCGTTTCGACTTTTAGGTGTCCTTTTTTCTGCCTCGTTTGGTTCTTTACTCGCCGTTAAGTTTGGGCTTAATACCACGATGCTTTTTTCGGCAATTCCTTTTTTTCTGGCCGCCTTAATCGGTTTGTCAATTAAAGAACCTCAACTGAATAAAAAACAGTCTGAATCGCAGCGTTATTTAGAAATTGTTAAAAAAGGGTTATCTTTTCTTAAAAACCATCGTTTGGTTAAGACCTATGCTTTTGACGCGATTGCCGTCTCTTCGGCCGCCTATTTTGTAATTTGGTATTACCAACCTTTATTGGGAAAGGTGGGCGTACCAATTTTATACTTTGGTCTTTTCCACTCTTTTTTAGTTTTAACCGAAATGGCTGTTTCGGCGAATTTCGAACGCTTAGAAAAAATAACCGGATCCTTCCAAAACCTGATCAAGTTTAGCGCGCTCGCAACAGCAATAAGTTTAATTATGGCGGCAATTTATCCAAGTCTTTTGACCATCATTCTCTTATTGGTTTTCGGTGGGGGATTCGGACTAACTCGGATGACTTTAATCTCCTCCCATTTAAATAAATATATTCCCTCTGAACAACGGGCAACAATTTTATCTTCAATTTCCATGTTTAGAAGATTTAGTTTGACCATATTGAATCCGGTTATTGGGGCGATTGCCGACCGGTCATTAGGTGGGGCATTATTGACCGTCTCGATGATCCCTTTGTTGATATATTTTCTATCTCCAATTGACAGATTGAACCGCAAGTAAGCCTCATTTCTTAATTTGGGGGAGTGGGTGATACCGATGGTGAGTTTCTTCGGCAAATTTATCCGAAGCATGAACATAACGCGTGGTCGTATCTAAAGATTCATGACCTAATAAAATCTGGATGGCGACTGGGCTGGCGCCGGATTCGGCTAAATAAGTTGCAAATCCGTGCCTTAATGAATGAGCCGAAGTCGGAACGTTAATTCTTAATTTCTCCCGGTATTGCTTAATCTTCATTTGGATATAATTCGGGGAAAGTCGTTTTTGGGTTGATCTAACATTTCTGCCGTTGTAAGGAATAAATAATGCCTTAGCGGTATCGGTCCTGGTTAAGGAATATCTTTCAATCAAATTAGTTGCCCTAGGAGTTAAATAAACAAATCTTTCCTTTTTGCCCTTACCCATAATGAAAATCCGGCCGGTTTTATCGATATCCACCCGATTCAAATGACAAAGTTCGGAAATTCTCATGCCCGTAGAAAATAAAACTTCTAAAATGGTCCGGTTTCTTAATCCAATTACCGAATCTTTTTCAAAAACCATCGGTGATTCAATTAATTTAACTAAATCTGCAAATTCTGCCACCTGAGAATGATGCTTTTCGGTTTTAATTAATTTAATGGCTTCCGGCGGGACCGGCACTTTGTAATCCATGTCAATTAGGTATTTAAAATAACTCCTTAAGGCAGAAAGCGTCCGGTTCAGGCTATATGAAGCCAGCTTGGTGTGAATTAAGCCTTTTATGGGCGTTCTACGGTCTTTCGAGCTCAAATATGCCTTATATTCTGCAATAACCCGTTTATCAACACGTTCAAAACTAAGAGAGGCTTCCTGGAGGAACAAATCAAAGGTAGTAAGATCACGCTCATAGTTATAGACCGTTTCCGGAGAGTAATTGTTAGTTTTCAAATAGAGGAGATAATCGTCAAGAAAAGGTAAATTCATTTTTTAATTTTCTTTATTTAGATTTTAACAAGGACGTTAATATTAGGGAAGTCCGATGTTATTACAAACACTGAGTGTAAGAGATATTATACTCAGTATATTCAGATATAAGGTACTCTGTCAAGAACCAAAAAAATGAAGCCTCCCGACATCGGAGAAATAGTAAGAAAAATTTCAATTAATAATTTTGATTCAATTCCCTAAGTGTTTTATCGTATAAGAAAATATTATGCTCATCTACTAAAGGCCTTTTAGGTCTTCTCCGGGAATAGTGCCGTTTAGGGCGTTTTTTAAAAAGTTATCCACAAGAACCTTAAGCCGATAAAAACATCAAACTATATCATTTAAGGCTAAAATTATTCCGGAAGAAGGTTAAATAGGGGGTGAAAATATGGCCATATATCGGCACTTTTTTAATTTTTTGAGGCTATGGCAATTAAGAACGACGATTGCCAGGTTATACTATAACCAGTCCTATAACTCTACTTCCGTGAAAATTTAACTAGAATTCCGTGAAAAGAATGTATAGTATTATAGGATAGTTACAAAGGCCCGCGCTAATTGTCACTCCTCTCCCCAACTTCCGGTTTGACTCAAAAAAAATTTAACTAACTGCGGAAAAAATATTTATCTTTATCCCCAAGAAGCGTAAAAAAGCATGGTTAAAAAAACGGCAATACCAACAGCAAGATACTCCCTAATGGTTCTTTTAAAGAGTCTCCCCAACCTTTGTGCCTGCAATAAACCCAGTAAAACATAAACACTTGCGGTCAAGAATAATGACCCTACGGTTACCGTGAGAGGCCAAAAAGATAAAATTAATTCTAACTGCGCGACTAAAAAAGAGACAACTAAAGCAAGGGAAAGAATATCTGACGGAATTTTTTCTTCTAAATTGACTGACCAAAGGCCGACGAGGAATAAGGGAAAAGAAATTAAAAAAACCGCCGTAAAATTCATATAAAAGTGCATCTTTAAAGAAATCACCGCGTTGTAAAGAAAAAAACCGGTTAGTAACGTCAAAAGAAAACCTACTGCCGAAGCAGAACGGAAAAGATTAATCGTCCTTATTGCGGCTACAGAAAAGATGTTCAAAGTTAAAAGCAAAGCGTACATACCTACGAAATAAACTAAAATAATCGGCACGATGGTAAACAAATTTGCGGGAAGCAAAAAATAAAATAAGGCCACTCCGGCAGTAAAAAACATTGGCAAAATAGGCGTTAGCCACGAAGCTAAGTTTAGAGCTGCACCACGCAAAGACCAAAAAGTTAAAATGGCTGCCAGAAAAGACAAGACAGCGATCGCCTGATATTTATATTCAAAACCAACAACTTCAAGCAAATACAAACCAAAGGAAAGCAACAACGAACTTAGAATAAACTTACGCCTTTTTGTGAGAATAAACATCTGAATAACGAAAAATGTTAAAGAGATTCTTTTTTTGATTGCTCTAAAATTTCCTCGGGAATATCAAAATTGGCGTAAACTTTCAATACATCATCGTGAGAATCCAATTTTTCCAACAAAGCTAAAATTCTTGCCGCAACTTTGGCATCACCTACCGGAATAAGGGTTGTTGGTTTAAAGACCAACTCGCTTTTAGAAATAGTCAGACCAATACCGGCAATCTTCTTTTTCATTTCTTCAAACTTGTCTATGCCAACGTAAACTTCAATTTCTTGCTCTCCCTCATCAACATCCTCGACGCCCAGGTCCATTAATTTTAAGACTGTTTCTTCCGCATTATTTCCCTTATCGACTACCAAGTAACCCAATTTCTTAAACATAAAGGATACTGAACCGCTACCTCCCAGCGTCCCCCCTACACGATCAAGAATATTTCTTATCTCTTGAACAGTTCTTTGCTTGTTGTCAGTAGCTGCTTCAATCATCACCGCCACCCCACCTGGTGCAAACCCTTCATAAATAATTTCCTCCATCGCTCCCGCACCAGCCGCTCCCGTTGCCCTATCAATTGCCCTTTGAGTATTACTATTGGGCATATTGACTTCCCGTGCCTTATCGAGAGCTAAACGAAGTTTAAAATTTGAATTAGGATCAGTAATACCATTGCTTTCCCTAACGGCAATGATGATGGCATTGGTAATTTTTGTAAAGACCTGGCCTCTTTTTTGGTCAGTTACCTCTTTGGTCCGATGAATGTTCGCCCATTTAGAATGTCCTGACATATATTTCCCATTTTACCACTTTTCGTTCAACATTTTCCAGTAGTCTTTACCCAAGTAGATACCGATATCTGCTCTGCCACCTTCAATCTCGCCTTCTATTGCTTCAGCGTTAAAAATTTTTTTTAAAACTTTAAATGTATAAGAATTATAAATTTCTTTACGGGCAACCATGGTTGTCTTTTCTCTCTCAGGTTCAGCGTTGCCAATGTTGATTAGACGACTGCCCAAATTAACCAAAATCCTACTCGCCAGGTTACCTAAACCAGTAATTTGGGTTGTATTTAAAACAATTACCGTCAGACCTTCCTGAACAATCTTGGAATCAGTAAATAATTTTTCGAAATATAAATCAAGTTTTTTAGGATCAAATTCTCCGTTTGCTCCATAAACTTGAATTTTAGCCAAATCATATTTTTGCCAATTATAGTTCGGGGTTCTCTTAATTTGTTGCCAAAGGTCAAGTAAATCAACTAGAAAGATATCTGTTTCCGCCTCTCTTTTTAAAGAAGACCACAAAGCCTGTTCAATACACTCTTTACCTCTCTCACCTAGCCAATTACAATCCTTTTTAAAAGAAATTACGCCTAAAACAGGCAAACCAAAGTAATTTTGAATTGATTCTTCCAAAAGTTGATTCCCTTTCTTTTCTAATTCGCCTAACTTAAAAATGGCATTAAGCGGATATTCGCCAAATCCTCTGGTAAGACTAATTTTTTTCTCACCGGGTATTGAAATTAAGTCAACAGTTTTATTTCTTACAATTGAAAGTAAAATAATTTGTTTACCATTGAGCACAATATTTATCCGATCATAATTTTTAAATTCGGCTTCCCGCCAACCCAAATAAAACCTGAAACCAGAAGCTAAAATCAAAAGAAATAGAAAGAAAGTCAAAAGCAAAAAGACAAACCTAACCTGTTTTTTATACCGTCTGGATTTTTCTTCTTGTTTCCATTTTTGAGGCATAAGCAATCTTAATGGTAGAAAGAAATCAAACTTATGTCAATTGAAGATTAATACAATCAGGCCAGTCAAGCTGGAAGCTGTTCAAAGAAGGAAGTGAAAAACGATCGACAAGAAGCCAACAGATATCGCTAAATCAGCCAAATTAAAGCTGGGAATATAGGGCAAATGAATATAGTCAACCACACCACCATAAAAAATTCGATCCAATAAATTAGATAAACCACCAGACACAATTAACATAGCGGCTTGATTAATTTTCCCGCTGTTTTTCGCCAATTTAAGCTTCATAAATACGGAGACTATGCACAAAGAAATAACAATGAAGAAAAGAGTAGATTCCGAAGGAAAGAGGCCGAAGGCAATTCCCCTATTAACCGTAGCCATACTCAACTTCAAAGAGGAAAATTTAATTAGTTGATCAATAAAAACAAAGAGGGGATAAATCACTTTTCTTTTTTCTTTTCGCAATTGGCACAAACAGTTGCCTCGGGCATCACCATCAGGCGGTCGGTATCAATCATCTTGCCGCATTTCTCACAAGTTCCGTATTTGCCCATTTTCATTGAGGTTAAGGCTTTTCTTACTTGAATCAGCTTTCGTTCAACCTCCCTTTTTAAGGCTTCTGTTGTGGCATGGCCAAATTGTTCAGAAGCGTCCGCATCCGGTGAAGCGTTGTTGGTCAAACGATCATCGTCCGAAAACGGATCCTGCTTGTCAAAAGAATCCCGCCTCTCCTCAAGCTCCTTTTCCTTGATATGAAGGAAGTTTTTAACCGGCTCTAAAACATTTTTAGGAAATTTAATTCTGACCATTTTTATTGAAAATTTTAAAATCTTGCCTAAAATTCCTTCCTGAGCGAATATATAGCAAAACTAAGCCTAAAACTGCCAAACCTAAGTTAAACAATCTTTCCCAGTATAAAGCTTTACCTAAAAAAATATCAAGAAGCAAAAAAAGGCTAAAAAAGGCGAAGGTTAAGCTAGTGGCCAGAAAACCAACCTTGCCGCTTTTATACCAGCGGATTGACCGATAGATTTTGGCTAGTTTACGGCCTAAAAGGTAAACTATCCCCGCCAAAACCGTCAAACTTACCCCGTACCAGGAAAAATTGATCAATTGGCCGGCCAAAGAAAAGAAAAAGATTATTTTAAAAAATTGAAAAATAACACTATCGCCTATTTGCCAAGAATTCCATTTATTTTTTCCGGTAAACCAATAAAAAATTAAAAATCCCGACAAATAAGCAATCGGCAAAGATATCCCTGGTTGAGAGATTAAGTCCAACCAGGACCATAATCCCTGACTGGTAATTAAATCTGGACCAATCACATATGCCAAACGGCCAAAAAAGAAGCTGGTAAAAAGAATAAGTAAATATAAGGAAAAAATTAAGTCGGCGGGATAGTCTTCTTTAAGATCCTTCCAAAAGGAAAAGATCGTCGAAAACAAAACCGCCAGTTCAATTGCCAAAACAACAACAACAAAGTCATTCACCAAAATAGTATATCACATTGAATAGAAGGTAAATTTTATGCTAAACTAGGCTGCGGGCAAGTGCCCGCCGGCATCGCTACGCGAAGCGTTGCGGGCTGGCTGAAACGGTAGACCCACCTTCGCTTTAATTATATATGCCGACGTGGCGGAATTGGCAGACGCGCAGGTCTCAAAAACCTGTGGGAGTAACATCCTATATCGGTTCGACCCCGATCGTCGGCACATAACTCTGGATTAAAGCTTCGGCTGGGCAGGCAGGCTGGCAAAAAGGGCGCTTTGCGCCCTCTCAAAAACCTGTGTTCTGAAAAGAACGTGAGGGTTCAACTCCCTCCCTGGCCACAATCTGCGGGATACCTTGAAAGAGGCGTGAGAGTTCCCTGTCCGCCTAAAATCGCAGCGTGAGACCTCCGAATCGGAGGGCGAACGCTAAGATTAGGAGGAAAATCTCTCCTTGCCTACTCAAAGATCTTGTTGGGAAAATTCATCTTCATGCTTCGGCACCAATGCCTCTAGTTCTACTTCGTATTGCCTCAAGATCGTCAATTTCAAACTTGACCTCAATTTCTTTCATTTAATCTTTTGACCATCCCTTCTCCGGCATCAACTTCAACATAGTCTCCATCTTTTAAAACTTTAGTCGCTATTCTGGTGCCAATTATGCAGGGAATTCCGAATTCCCTAGAGATAATAGCGGCGTGGCAGAGAACCCCGCCTTCGTCGGTAACAATTGCTGCTGCCTTATGAATTGCCATAATAAAATCTGGGGTGGTCATTGGTGTTACTAAAATCTCACCCTGACTTAATTTATCTACCTCAGATGCGTCTTTAAGAACCTTAACTAAACCTCTGGCTTTACCAGGAGAGGCTGGAGTGCCCTTGATAATCTCTTCCTCTTTAACCTTCTGTGGCAGAGAGAGTTTAGAAATAATGAGTTTTGCTTGTCTCCCTTTAATAATTTCTACACGCCATTTTCCTTTTACTCTATGACCGATCACGATACAGTTCTTTCTTGACCTAACTTCAGTTTTTGATATTTGTTCCTTAGTTTTAAGGAGTTTTAAAATTTCCTTAGGAGTAAGAAAATAAAGAATATCTCTCTTTACTTTTAGTCTTTTCGCCGTTTCGTCTAGAAAATCAGAGAGAAAACAATGGGAAATTGCATAAGCTTTTTTCATCGCATCAACTGCTGCCATCAAATCCCTTAAACCTTGAAAATTGACCATCATTTTTGGGGGAATTTTAAGTTCTTTTTCGTAAAGCATCTGCTTTTCTGGCAAGCCTTTTTTCTTTTCGAATACCCTTTGTTGTTTCAACCGATACTGAATCCTACTGACAATGTCTTCCATTTGCCAACGAGGATTATCTCTTTCCACAGGAACCCAATAATATGACCGAAGATGGCGTTTAATCATCCGGAAGATTTTGGGTGAAATTTCAGGAAGCTTCTTTAAAACCATACTTAAACTCTTTTCAAGCAGTTCCTTAGCTTTTTTGTCAATTTTAATTGTTTCAATAATTTTTTGTAAAGCATTATTCTCTTCCGTTAAATAAGGTGGTTTAAGAGGAGTGGAAAGAGCAATGTGATAGTCTTGAAGTTTACTTTTTGGAACTCTCTTTTTAAGCCAATTCTCGGTTTTTTCTCTAAGTATTGGCCGCACTTCGTTATACACAATATAGAAAGGTGAAATATCTGAATACAAATCAGCATAAGCGATTATTAGGTCACCTAACCTTGTGTCGGGGACTTTACTCAAATTTTTAAGTGCAGAGAATTTTTCTAATTCAGATAGCCTCGGATAAAACTTTTTGAAAATGCAGTTAAGATAATTTTTATCGGTCTTTAGTTTTTCTCTAAATTCTCCTTCTGTTTTAGACCAAGAAATTCCTTCCAGAAAAATAGTGTGTTCTTTATCCTTGACGATGCGAATCTCTTTGTAATCGGTAAGATTAAGGTCGGTAAACTTTAACAGTTTCTCGCCATAGCCTATCGACTCAATCCACCCCAATAGAACCGCTCCACGGCGAGTGATAATTGGGAACCATTTATCAATTTTTTTTATAATCTTGTCCATTACTCCTGGAACCTACAACTCTGATTATATCAAAGACTGGCGATCTGTTACATTTTATTTACATAGCCGAGAGAGGTAAAAACAGAGGCTCATATTTTCTTTGTTTAAATCAGATCAATATGTGAGGTTAGTTATGTCTTTTTTCTTTTAGCTTAAAAATTTCTGCGAGCTCCGCCGGATGGCAGGGCGAGCGAAAAGCGGAGGCGGCTGCGGCGATTCTCCGCCAAAGGCGGATCTGTCTCTGGCACGACTTTTCCCCTTAAACCTCTTTTCCGTTCGGCTGAGCTCACGGCCGAAGCCTCGCCGCAGCCGCCGACACTGACGATATAAATTTTGCTTTCAATTTTCAGGAGTTTTTGATAAAATACGTTCGAGCTTTGTTGTAAAGTTGCACCCTTTCGAGAGTCTTAGGGTGAACCTATTTTTCTCTTTTCATCTCCATCGGATAAAAAGAAACGCGGTTGGGCATGAATCGTATGTGAATCTGGCCGGTTGGGCCGTTGCGATGTTTGGCAATTTCCAAGGTAATATTTTGCATATTTTCTTCATCCTCTCGAAATAAAAACATCACCACGTCCGCATCCTGTTCAATCGAACCACTTTCCCTTAAATCCGCCAATCTAGGCCGTTGCCCACCTCTCACTTCCACAGCCCGGGAAAGTTGTGAACAGGCAATCACCGGTACCTTTAATTCCCTGGCTAAATTTTTTAATCCCATTGAAATCTCGGAAACTTCTTGAACCCGGTTCTCTAAATTACGGCTTCTAACCAGTTGGAGGTAGTCAACAATAATTAATTGCAAACCGCACTCAACTTGGAGTCTTCTTGCTTTAGTCCTCATCTCTAAAACCGAAATCCCGGGGGTATCATCAATATACAAAGGAGCTTCAGCTAAAATTCCCATGGCTTCAGAAAGACGAGAAAAGTCATCTTCTTCCAATTTGCCGGTCTTAAGTTTCCAGGCATCAATCTCCGCTTGCCTCACTAACAGACGATCAACTAATTCCTCCTTACTCATTTCCACGGAAAAAATCCCCACCGGGACTTTTTCTTCAACCGCCATAAAGCGGGCCATGTTTAAGGCCAAAGCGGTCTTGCCCACCCCCGGCCTGGACGCTAAAATAATTAAGTTTGATTCTTGAAACCCCGCTAATGAATTATCAATATCTTTAAAGCCCGAAGGTATACCTCTTAAGCCGCCCGCCTTTTTATGTAATTCATCCAAACGATCAAAACTTTCCGCCAAAGCCTCTTTAACTTGTATAAAAGCCTGTTTTAAATACCTTTGTGACAAAGAAAAAATCTCTTGTTCCGCTTTATCCAAGACCTCGTTAGCGCCCGAAGAATCGTCAAAAGCCTTTTCCGTAATCCTGGCTGAGGCTGAGATAAGCTCTCTTTTGGTATAGTTATCTTTTATAATTCGGCCATATTCCTCAACATGAGCGGAGGTAGGCACGTCATTGACTAATTCCGTTAAGTACGAAGAGCCACCGATTTTAGTCAAATTTTTTTGCTTTTTAAGCTTCTCCGTTAAAGTAACCAGATCAATTGGCACTCTTTCTTCATACAAAGCAAGAATCGCCTTAAAGATTAAACCGTTGTTCTCGTTGTAAAAGTGTTCCGGCCGCAAAAATTCCGCCACGGCAATAACCGCATCTTTATCGATTAAAACTGAACCGATAACACTGGCTTCGGCTTCATCTGAATGAGGAGGGACTTTAAGTTCAGCCATATTTATGAAGACATAGTCGCAACTTACATTCTTCTTTCAAGAATCACAACTTGTCTTTCGGCAGGTAATTTATCTTTAGAAACAAGTAGCTTTGGTAAGGGAGTAAGATTCTCTACCGCCATCTCTTTCAAAAAATCAGTTAAGCTAAAAAGCCTAGTTAGGTCTCCTTTTGACTCTTCCGTCTTAAAATGCATGGGTATTACTAAACTCGGATCAATTTTTGCCACCAAGTCACTTGCCTCTTTTGGACCAATGGTATAAATTCCCCCAACCGGGATCAATAGAATATCTACCCCGTTGATCTCTTCAAGTTTTTCCTCGTTTAATTGCTCTCCCAAATCTCCTAGATGACAAATTCTTAGCCCGTCCATTTCTATTATATAAATTGTATTTGCACCTCTTTCTTGCCCTTGCTTTGAATCATGAAAAGAACTAAATCCAAGCACGGAGACGCCCTTTACTTCATATTCTCCCGGTCCGGAAATAACAAAAGGGTCCCCGCTTAATTTTTCGGAAGCATTATGGTCAGCGTGATCATGAGAAACCGTCACAATCTGAGCGACGGCCTCGGGAAAGTTAAAACCTAAGTCCGGATCAGCAAAAGGATCAGTTACTAAAGTAACCTCTTTTCCTCTAATCTTAAAAGATGAATGGCCCAAATATGTTATTTCCATAGCATGAGTAATTTTAACACCGGAAAATTTTCTTGACAAGAAGCCAATTTTTAGAGTAAGATCTTGGCCAATGCAAAAAGAAGTTTTTTTGGCAATTTTTATTGGTTTTATTATCGGCTTATTAATAACTTTCGGCGTTTGGCAAGCTAATAAAGCCATAAAATCTTCCTCATCCTTACCTAAAATAAGCGAAACTGCCCCGTCTCAATCTCCAACTCCAGAAGTCAATAAATCATCTTTAAGTATTCTTGCTCCGACCGATGAATTTTTGTCCAAACAAGCAACTGTCACCGTTAAAGGATCTTATCTTCCTGGCGCGCAAATCGTCATCTTGTACGAAAAAGGCGAAAAACTTTTAAAAGCAGACAACAACGGCAATTTTGAAATTGAAATTGGTTTAGTCACCGGGGAAAACCAAATTGAGATCGACGGCTTTACCAAAGAAGGCGACGAAGCCAAGCAAATTATAACGGTAGTCTATACCACGGTGGATATATAAATGAAAAATCAAAAATCAAATCTCAAAACTCAAAACTACAACTCAAAAGTTAACAATTTTGTCGTTTACGGGTTAGTTTTAACTTTCGCGCTTTATATTTTACCCTTAAATGCAGTTTATGCTACTTCTGTCCCGGTGACGGCAAATGTAGGCATTTCCCCAACGCCGACAATAAAACCGAAAGTTCTTTCGCCTACTCCTTCAACAGCTTCTCTTTCGGCAACCCCCATGGACGGAAAAATTCAGGAAATTAGAGACGTGGTTAAGGAAAAGGTTTTGGAAAAAATTCAAGAAATTAAAGACAAAATTACGAAAAAAGGTTACGTTGGAATTTTACGCGAAATGACGGACTCTACTCTCACCCTTGAGACACTCTCGGGGGAAAGGATGATTACCGTTGATAGCGAAGCCAAAATCATCGGGACAAATAAAAAAGAAATTAAAGTTAAGGATCTGGAAATTGACCAAAAATTGATAACGATGGGGACGATTGATGAAAATAATATTTTGGTCGCCAAAAGAATTATTGTTGTGCCTATACCCACCAAAGCTTTACCTAAAAAAGAAGTTTATGTCGGCCGCATTTACGAGATTGACACAAAAACTAAAACGATAAAGTCAAACCATTTACGAAGACTTAATTTACTTCATATTGTTAAAGTCGATAAAGAGACTAAATTTTCTTCCGGCACCTTTGCTGACTTGAAAGTTGGCAACATTATTTTAGTTATTAGTGTGCAGGAAAGCGGGAATCTTTCTCCTCTCGCCCTACAAATTAACCCCCTCACCCGTTAATTGACTTAGACCAATTTTTTTAAAATAATTTATTCAGCCGAACAAATAATTAGCTTGACACCTGGGGGGTGTCAAGCTAAACTTTTCATAAGCCATTGACATTTTAAATTGAATTTGCTAAAATTCTTGACGGAATGAACAAGAGTTTCTCTGCAATAATCAATTTGGTTCATCATACCAGCCGCTAATTTGTTGGCTGGTTTTCCAGTGAGAAACTTTTTGGTTCGATAAACTCACCACAAGAACAAAAATTAAATTAATAAGCATAACCAGCCAACCGGCTGGTTTTTTGGTGGTGTTAGCTCAATGGCAGAGCACCAGCCCGTGGAGCTGGGGGTTGCGGGTTCAAATCCCGTCCACCACCCAGAGTGGCTGCTTGCCCCGTAACGAGCAAAGCGAGTTTTTCGGGGTCGCCTAACGGTTAAGGCGGTCCGACGTTACGTCGGACAAGTTGGGGGTTCAACTCCCCTCAGCCACCCCAAAAATTACCTCACCTCGGATGGTGGCCCTGAGCAAAGTCGAAGGGACTCCTCCGAGGTGGACAAGGGAGGAAAAAATGAAAGAAAATGAACGGGGGTTAGTTCATTGACCCTAAAGTTAAACAAATAAATCAGGCGGTTTTAGCAATAACAGAACCGTGGCTTTCGTGTGGTTTAGAATCGCCAACAATTCTGTTGGTAGAACTCTGCCGAGCTACAGAATTGCCACCAAGCGTAGTATTAAAATCTTTACTTTCTCCTCGATCATTAGCAAAGCCGGTAGACTTAGATACTAACGAGCAAGAATGGCTGAAAGAAATTAATAAACCAAAGCCTTCAAAAGTAGCAGACAGAATTAAAAGTGAGATTTTCTCAGAAGGCCAAAGATATCAAAGGCGTTTTCAATTCCCACAAGAAAGAAAAGGAAAACCTGCAAGATTGAAAGCTGAAGCCCAAATCATTGAAGGGCAAATGTTAAGAATGCGGGTCGCTTTAACCAAACCCTCAGAACAAGAAAACTCCCGGGCAAAAGAAAGACTAGCCGTAAAACAAAGGCTCTCCTTAAGGTGGCTAACACGAGGAGGTCTAGAGGGAGAAAGACCAGTTCCTTCAACAACTGGCCAAGAAGATGATTTATTCACTCTTCTTTCGGAAGGTGGAAGATATAAACCCGTTGCCCAGGAAGAAATAAAACGGGTTTTAGGAATGGGATTAAGGGGCGAACAAATCTATCTTCCGTCGTTTACATGTTACAACCACTTATACCAGGCGCTTGGCATCGCTATGGATTTAAAACCGTTTGTGGGAAGACCTTTTGATCCACCCGATGAAAGAAGGGATCTGGAAAGATTTTTAACTTATGAACAAAACTGGAGATTCTTGAGGGATCTCTTTCCAAAGTTAGTTCCTCTTGTAATTCTACCAGATGTAGACTTACAAGTTCTTTCAAGAATTTGTACGATGCCAGAAGGCGTTCTGAAAAGGGCTAGATCTTATAAGGAAGACTTGCAACAAATTGCTGGACAAAAGGAAATACCAGTCGCCGATTTTAGTGAATTATTAGATCGTTTTCGGCTTTGGCCAGTCTTTTACGAAGTTCTAAGAGGGTGTGAATCAAATATTTTACTAACTCTAAAGGGGAAAATAAAAGGAAGTAATTGTTATGTAGATCAAAAAGAATTAGAAGGACAGGAAGCTTTTGACGATGCCTATTATAACAACCGAAGAAAAGCTGGAGCTTCATTGGCAGATTTAAGACGAAGGGTAATCTTAAATTTTGCCTTGTATGCGGCCCAAAAAGAAATTTTACAAAGAATTTATGGTGACCGATTACTTTATCTTAGCCTTGAATCACCAATGGAAGATAAACGATTTGGTATTCGGGACAAAAAGCTTAGTTTAAGAAAGATGCCAATAATCTACCCAGTTATTTATTCTGATAGTCTACAGCTTGATTTTCTATGATTAAAGTTCTTGTTATTGGTCCTACTTATATTGATACAACCTATTTTGTCGATAGGCTCGCTCTTGATTGCTCGTCAAAAGTAATTTCTAAAAAATTTTATTTAGGGGGAACTGGACTAAGCTTAGCTTACTATCTTAAAAGATTAATAAATGGGGTTGGTTTTGTTTCTGTAATTGGCAACGATACCCCCTCTAAAATAATTCAAAAAGAACTAAAAAAAAATAAAATTAATGCTCGGCTACAAGTAGAAAAAAATAGAATAGATCAAGCGACTGTCTTAATTGACCAAAAAGGAGAAAAAATTTGTATTTCAGAAAGAAAAATTACCGACAAAATATCAATCTCGAAAAGAAATTTGAACTCTTTGTGCAAAGAGTATCCCGCGATATTCATCACCACAATTTCTGGAGACAAAATTCTTAAGATACTTGAAAAACTCAAAAAGATTGGATATTTAGGTAAAATCTGTTTGACCCTTAATGCTGGAAACGCTAGCGACAGCAATTTTTTGGAAAAGATTTATTCGGAAAACATTTTTTACCTAAATTTATCAGTAAAGGAATTTAATTTAGTAAAAGACAAACAAAATCTTCTTAAAAAAACGAAATTTACTACCTTGACTGATGGAGCTAATGGTTCTTATATCTATGAAAAGGGTAATTTAGTCGGAAAGATTTCCTTAAATATAATTAATAATCAAAAAATTCCCAATTTTAATGGAGCTGGCGAAGCATACGCCGCCGGGGTCATTTTTTCTATCTTAAGGGGAACGAATCCGGTCGTTTCGGCCAAATTCGCTTCAAATTTTGTGATTAAAATCTTAAAAAACAAGAAAAACTTATTAAGAAGGAGTTTAAACTATGAAACTAAAATATAGAATTTTAGCCATCGGCGCCCACCCAGACGATATTGAAGCAGGCGCAGGAGGATTACTAACTAAGGCCGCGAAAGCAGGCTGGATAACTTATGGGGTTGATTTGGCCCGCGGTGAACTAAGTAACTTTGGCACAAGTAAACAAAGATTAAATGAGTCAAAAACCGCAGCAAAACTATTGGGACTCAAGAAGCGATTTAATCTTAAGCTCAAAGATGGAAATATCTTAGTAAATTATCAAAATAGACTAAAATTAATCAAAATTATAAGGAACCTTAAACCGCAGGTAGTTCTAGTTCCTTATTGGAAAGACAAACATCCAGACCACAAAGATGCATCAGAACTCTCATACAGAGCAATTTACGCTTCCAAGTATAAAAAAATAAAAACCAGGGATAATATCTGGTTAGTCCCCTTGGTTTTGTACTATCTAATTAACGATGATTTTAAACCAACCATTATTATTGATATTACCGATGAATTTCAAAACAAGGTCGATTGTTTGAAAGCCAATCGCTCTCAATATTTTAAGGGCCAAAAAGAAATCGACCCATTTTTCTTTGAATATTTTACGGCTAAAGCAAGGTATTTTGGAGAAAAAATTACCGCCCGGTATGGCGAACCATATGTCAGCAAAAGCCCACTTTCACTTAAACAAATAAGAATATTAGCCTCATTAATTAATTGTTAATAATTTTTGAAGATGATATGATAAAAAATATGAAGCCACAAACTTTAAAAGGCTTTAGGGATTTTTTACCTGTCTTGACAATTGCCAAGGTTTTTGCTATTATTTTTGGTATAAAATCCCCCGCATTAGCTTGCTGATGCGGGTGTTTTTTTTATAGTCGCAGGGCAGAATTCCCAGCTTTCTCAAAGCTGGGATGAATGCCCGAGAATATACACTTCCGAGGGGTGGGAATTGTAAAGATTGCCCTGCTCGTATAAGCAAAGCTTGATTTCTCGCAAGCTCGAAATTAAACTTGAAGAGAATACCGAGGGCTTTTAGCCCTCGGAAGTTTATGAAAAAAGAAAGAGTCTTCATTGTCTTTGACGGAAGCAATTTCTACTACAAATTAAAAAGCCTTGGATTTAAACATCTCCTCGGTTTTGATTACCAACGCTTTATTGGCTGGTTGGCAAGAGGTAAAAGGGTCTCAAGCTCTTGCTTCTACACTGGTCAAGTAAGGGAAGAACCCGGAAATGAGAAAAGCAAGCAACTTAAGAAAGATCAGGATAAACTGTTGGCTCGCCTGAGAAACACTAAATTAATCGTAAAGACCGGTTACATCCTTAAATCAGACGGCGAATATCACGAAAAAGGGGTTGATGTTCAAATCGCTATTGATATTTGTATGAAAGCCGTTAGAAATGAGTATGACCGCCTAATTTTAGTCAGTTCGGATACTGATTTGATTCCCGCCATAAAAGAAATTAAAAATCTAAGAAAAAAGGTTGAATATGTAGGTTTTGAAAATAATCCAAGTTTTGCTTTAATTAGATTTTCGGATTTTCGTACATTACTTAAAAAGGAGGATATTAAACCATATGTCAAATCTTAAACCACATAAAGCTTCGCCACGTGGCAAGCCACAAACTCTAAAAGGCTTTAATGATTGGTTTGCCGAAGACGTCAAAATTCGGGAATTCGTTATTGGGACTCTTAAAAGCGTTTTTGAAAAATACGGCTATGAACCTTTAGAGACGCCGGCTTTGGAATATTCGGAACTGATTATGGGTCAAAGCGGCGAAGAAGCGGAAAAACAATATTACCGTTTTAAAGACCAAGGCGACCGGGACGTTATGCTGAAATACGAAGTGATGATAGGTATGTGCCGAGCCGTAGCGACCAACTTAGATAAAATTGTTTTTCCTTACAAGCGCTACCAAATTCAACCGGTTTGGCGGGCAGAAAATACCCAAAAAGGCAGATACCGCCAATTTACTCAAGCCGACGCCGATACGATCGGCTCAAACTCAATGACGGCTGACGCCGAATTTATCCAGATGGGCCTGGAAATCACCGCAAAATTCGGATTTAAAGAATATCTCGCTCGTATTAGTAATCGTAAATTTTTAGATGGCATCTGGGAATATTTAAATATTCCGAAAGAAAAATTTTATGGTCTTTGTATGTCAATCGACAAAATTAAAAAAATTGGGCCTCAGAAAGCGGAAAAAGAATTGGTGGAAAAAAGACAGCTAACTTTGGCACAAGCCCAAAAAGTGATGGAGACGGTCAATACGGAAAATTATCGATCGATGAACAACGAAGAAATTGTTAATTTTCTTACTTCAACCATAGGCAAAACAAAATCTGGTAAGGAAGGCTTGGAAGAATTGCAGGAGATTTTTGACTACTTGAAAACCGTTGGTATACCAGAAAATTATTATCGCTTTGACACGGCTATTGCTCGTGGTCTGGCTTCATATACAGGACCAGTTTGGGAATTTGAGGTTATTGACGGCGGCGTCGGTTCAATCGCCGGTTGCGGTCGTTACGATGACGCTATCGGCAAATATTTGGGAGGCGGCAAAAAAGTGCCGGCTACCGGCGGTTCCTTTGGCATAGAGCGAATTTGTGACATTCTTAAAGACCGAAAAATAATTGATTTGGGAAAAACCAACACGAAAGTGCTGGTCACCATTTTCTCTCCTTCATTGGTTGAAAATTCAATTAAAGTTGCCCAAAAATTAAGGGATTCAGGAATTAATACCGACCTTTATGCCGTTCCAGAAGATAAATTAGATAAACAAATTAAATATGCCGACAAAAAAGGGATTCCTTACGTAGTAATTTTAGGTCCGGATGAAGCAGCTAAATTCACGGTGACCGTTAAAAATATGGTGACCGGAAAGCAGGAAATAATTCCCCAGGAAAAACTTGCAGATTTTCTTAAATGACCAAAAAACGCCTGACTGCCTATTTAACCTTAACTTTTGTCTCCCTGCTTTGGGGTATCGCTTCGCCGGTCATCAAATACACTCTTAATTACATTCCCCCCTACTCTTTTTTATTTTGGCGGTTTTTATTTACCTCGATTATTTTTTTACCATTTTTTGTTTATTTCTTTTTGAGACAACCCATTAAGGACAAAGACTGGCCATGGTTAATTTTTTTAGGTTTTTTAAGCACTCCCCTCAACTTAATTTTATTATTTATTGGCTACGAAAAAACTACTTCGATGGACGGCGTTTTAATCTCATCGACAGCTCCAATATTTATCACTCTCGGTGGCGCACTCTTCTTAAAAGAAAAGGTCACAAAAATTGAAAGAATTGGTCTTGTTGTCGCGACTGTCGGCAGTATAACAACTATTTCTCAACCTATTTTTGAAGGCAGTTTGTTTAAAGGCAATCTCGTGGGTAATTTGTTTGTTTTTATTTCCGTTCTTGCCTGGGTACTTTACATTCTTTTAGCTAAGAAAAAAGTTTTTAAATACAATCCCGTCATACCAACGGCGATCGGCTTTTTCGTCGGCCTTATTACAATAATTCCTTTTGTTTTGTTCTTTGAAAAATCTTTTCCTAACTATCAATTACTAATCACTAATTACTCAAACGCCCTTCCGGGAATTTTATACATGGTGATTTTCTCTTCAGTTATCGCTTATACGCTTTATTTATATGGCCTTTCTTTGATCGAAGCGTCCGAAGCCACTTTATTTGCTTACCTTCAGCCGGTTTTCGCCGCTCCTATTGCTCTTATTTGGCTTGGCGAAAAAATCACCCTTCCCTTCATAATTGGCGCTATTATTATCACCCTTGGTGTCCTTATGAGCGAATTTAAACCTAAGATTAGCCATTAAATCCCTCCTTGCCCCACACAAAATTAAATGTTAAAATATTCGGGTAATTCGTAAATAATAATTCGTGTTAATTCGTATCTAATGAAAGCTAACATTCATCCTAAATATTATTCTGAAGCCAAAGTCACTTGTGCGTGTGGCAATTCTTTTGTCACCGGCTCAACCAAACCGGTAATAAAAGTACAAATTTGTTCGAAATGTCATCCGTTTTTTACCGGAGAAATGAGATTTGTTGACACTCTCGGCCGGGTAGAAAGGTTTAAACAAAAACAATCCGAATCCGCCGGAAAAACTTACCTTAAGAAAAAAGAGAAAAAACTGAAAAACAGAATTGAGGCCGAAAAAAGAGAAGCAGAACTACCTAAGTCTCTTAAGGAAATGCTCACTCGTAAATCTTAAATGTTAAATTTTTTTACACTTCTATCTTCTTACTTCAAAAAAAATACGTGAATTTATGAATACTAATATCGCGATCGTCGAAATCCGGCCCGGTGTTGGCGGTGATGAAGCCAGAATTTGGGCGAATGATTTATTAAGAATGTACCTGAAATTTGCCGCCACTAAAGGATGGAAAACTAATCTAATTGACGAAAGGGTGGTAAAAATTTCCGGTCAAGATATTTTTAACCTGCTAAAAAATGAGGCCGGGGTTCACCGCGTCCAAAGAGTGCCGGAAACCGAAAGAAAAGGACGGGTTCATACCTCAACCGCTACTGTGGCCGTTTTACCGGAAATTCAGGAAAATCAAGTTAATGTTAATCCCAACGAAATTGAATGGCAATTTTACCGAGCCTCATCCCATGGCGGTCAAAATGTGCAAAAGGTCTCTACCGCGGTTAGACTGCTTCACAAACCCACGGGTATTGTTGTCACCGCCCAAGCTGAGCGCTTCCAGGAACAAAATCGGGCTAATGCGCTTGTGATTTTAAGAGCCAAACTTTGGCAGGAAGAAGAATTAAAAAAAGAAGCCACCGTCAGCGGTTACCGTGCTTCAATTGGCCGCGGTATGAGAAATGAAAAAATCAGAACCTACAATTTCCCTCAGGACAGGCTGACTGACCACAGAATTAACAAATCCTTTCACAATCTAGAGAAAATTATTGATGGTGATTTAGAAAAAGTCATCTCAACCGTTAATTCTGTCTTAAACTAATCTGCCACTCGTTGCTGCCCACTAAGATGTTGTCACCGGAACGCTATAATCAGGCTTTGAATTCTTACAGAGTATTATCACGAGAGAGGGGATTTGAGGTATGTTGAAGTTCTCGGTATGCCCAACTCTGGAAAAACTACAGCCTTGTCTTCTGTTCCGAAGGAAGATTTCTTTGTCTGCGTGGAAAACTTTTAGAAATTATCAGTCAAGCAAGAAACTCTAACGCTTCTAATTTTACTGGCTGAATTCTTCCAAAAGAACAGTCAGATTTTTCTCTTGATTGTCTCGCCAAACAGTTGCCGTCATTCTTTCGCCCACTTTTTTGGCAGCAATAATTTTTGCCAACTCGCCATCTTTTTCGCTCAATTTCTGACCATCAATCTTAGTAATAATGTCTCCAATCTCGATCCCCGCCTTCTCTGCCGGAGAATCTTTAATTACCTCAATTACCCCTGCCCCTTCAACCCAATCTTTTGCCATGGCTTCCTGCTTGGTAATCATCCGGTATCTTATTCCTAAAAACGGCCGGGAAAATTGACCGGTTTTATTAAAGACGTCGATCATCTCTTTAACCACATTAATCGGGATAGCAAAGGCAATATTTTGGGCGGCTTCGGCCATGGCGACATTAACGCCAATAACTTGACCGGCACTATTTAAAAGCGGTCCGCCGGAATTGCCGGGATTAATGGCCGCATCAGTTTGAATAACATCGTCTAACCTTTCCACCATCCCCTCAAAAGGTGATCCGGCGCTGATCCCCCTACCCAGGCCGGAAATAATTCCCTTGGTTACTGAATTAGGAAATTCACCCAACAGCGTGCCGATGGCAATTACCAGTTGGCCCACTTTTAACTTCGAGGAGTCACCCAGTTGAAGTGGCATTAGCTCTGAACCAGACAAAGGCTCAATTTTAAGAATCGCCAAGTCATTGGCCGGATCGCGGTAAATTTTTTTAACATCGTATTCTTTTTTGTCATTAAGCATGATTTTATATTTGGCTTCCGTATCATCCACGACATGTTTATTAGTCACAATCAAACCATCTTTAGAAACAATAAAACCGGTAGCAATATTTTGCTCTATTTTTTGTTGTTGCGGCTGGCTCCTTTGGGATCCGCCGAAAAAATCGAAAGGGTCAAAAAAATTCTGGAAAGGGTCAATCAAGGTTTGGGTTTTCTTAATTCCAATTGTCACTACTGAGGGGGAAGCTTTCTCCACCACGTCGATAACCACTGATTCTTCATTAAGAATTTTGTTTTCGATAACCTTACTTTCAGAAGTTTTTCTTTGAAAATATCTGTCTAAAATCCTATATCCAAAAATTCGGTCGGAAACTGCCCCACCCAAAACCGCGACTATTAAAACCAAACCAACGGCAAGGCTGATAAAAAAATTTTTAATTTTTTTCATCTTTTTTTATTAAATTTTAAAAATAAAAACTGAGAATTAACTGAATATTAATTTATGAAGTTCTTTCGAATTAATATTTCAAAAAAATATCTATTTTGTCAATAGTTCAATGGCCTTCTCCATTTGAGGGTCACTGGTCTGATCTTTTTCGTCCTCCGCCGGCTGGCGGATTACTTCGAAGTCCGGTTTTATTCCTTCCTTGTCGATCGATTTTCCGCTGGGGAGTAACCATCTGGCAATCGTAATATGTAAACCTGCACCTTCGCTTAAATCTTGAGCTTCTTGAATCGTACCCTTGCCGAAGGATTTTTCACCCACCAGTCTGGCTCTTTTTCTCTCCTGAAGTGTGCCGGCCACAATTTCCGAAGCTGAAGCAGAACCTTGGTTAATTAAAACCACCAACGGTTCGTTTAACAAAGTTCCTGTCCGGTTAACGGAAAAAGTTTCCTTCCCGTCAGCACCTTTATCCTGTTGAACTACCACTCCTGATGATAAAAATTCGCTGGCAATAAAAACCGAACCGTTCAGAAATCCGCCCGGGTTATTTCTTAAGTCGAGAATCACTCCCGCCAGTTGGCCCTTTTTACTTTCGTTCTTAAGATCCTCGACCGCCGCTTCCCATTCCTGGGCCGTCCTTTCACCGAATCTGGTTAACTTCAAATCAGCGATCTTTTTACCACTTTTCTCAATAAATTTTAACTCCACGCTCTTCACTACAATCGTTTCCCTTTTTAAACTGTAGGTAAAGGGCTCTTTAACTCCATCTCTCTCAAAAGTTAATTTAACGATCGTTCCCTTGGGCCCACGAATTAATGAAACTGCCTCGGGCAAAGACAATCCCGTAGTATCTTTATCAATTTTTTTCGCTTCGTCAACAACTTTTACAATATAATCTCCCGCCTTAACGCCCGCCAAGTCGGCGGGCATACCCGTTAAGGGCGCAATTACCGCCAAGCGTTCATTTTTATAACCCAACTGAATCCCTACTCCCTCAAACAAACCGCTTAAATCTTCTTTTGTCTGTTTATTCTCCTCCGGAGGCAAAAAGACTGTGTAGGGATCACCTAGGGAAGCAACCATCCCCGAAATCGCTCCATATATCATCTTTGCCTGATCTAAATTCTTCCTGCCTAAATAATTAGCCGTCAACCGATCCCAAACTTGCCAAAAAAGACTAAAACTAACTTTTTCTTTAGAGGGAGGTAAACGACGGTCAAGTGAAACTTCGGGTTTTAATCCAGAAAGACGAACTTCAAAATCTCTCTGTCCAAGACTATAGCCCAAACCGATAAAAAATAAAGAGAAAGTAAGTAAAAGAATAACGACTCTAATTTGCCTTAAGGTTAATTTCATTCCTTGCTGTTATTTAGTTTAGAACTAACTTACCGAAGGAGCAAATGGTAACAAAGCAATAAATCTTGCCCTTTTAACCGCCCGTCCCAACCGTTTTTGATGTTTCATGCAAATTCCGGTCCTTGACTTAGGAAGAATCTTACCTCTTTCACTTAAATATTTTTCTAAGACCGGAACATCCTTATAATCAGGCTCTTTTTTCTCGTTACAAAAATAACAATTCTTGGGAACTTTAATTTTTTTAAAAACTTTTCTTAGCATTTTTTAAAAAGGTATATCTTCCGCTTTAACTTGATCATCGACCGGGGTTTCCTCTTTTTTACTTACCCTTTTCTTTTTATTGGAAGTATCGGCAGGTGCAGACGTCAAACTATCAGATGTAGCTGGTTTGTCTGTTGGCTGACTAATTATAACCTCTTCAGGAGCTTTTACTTCCTCAGTTTTTGCTTCGACAACCGGGGCGACTACTTCGGCTGGTGGTTGAACAACTGGAGGTTGTCCGGCCTCCTCTGTTGCCTCCCCCGGCGCTCGTCGACTATCCAAAATAATCATATCTTCAATCACGATCTCGGTTACTTGCCGTTGACCGCCGTCTTGACCAACCCAGCTTCTTGTCTGCAACCGTCCTTCAACAAAAACCCGCCGACCTTTAAACAAAAGTTGTGAACAAAGTTCCGCTAACTTATTCCAAGCAACAATACGGTGAAATTCAGCTTCCTCTCTTTTTTCGCCCGCCTCAGTCGTCCATGCCCGGTTAGTCGCTAAACCGAAAGTACAAACCGCAGTTCCTTGGGGCGTATACCTTAACTCCGGATCTCGGGTTAAATTCCCGATTAGTTGAACCTTATTTAACGACCTAGACGACATAGTGCCTCCTCCGCCTCGCCCTCCGAATCGGAGGGCGGGCTTTACTCCCTAATTAATAAATATCTTAATAATTTTTCTTCCAGTTTTAACTTTTTCTCTAAGGCAACCAAGGCTTTTGGTTCCGTCTCAATTTTCCACCAATGAAAAAGACCCATCCGGCTCTTTTTGATCGGATAGGCTAATTCTTTTTTGCCCCAATCTTTTTCTTCAACAATCTTAGCCTTTTCGGTCAGATTTTCTTGAAGTTTTTTAAGTAGCTTCTCGGATTCCTCGGCTTTAGCCCCGGGTTCAAAGACCACTACCAACTCGTACATGCGCTTCATTTATTAAACCTTTATCTCTTAAATCAAACTAACAAGATTTTAAAAAAAAGGGCCATTTTTGTCAACTGGCACTTAAGAATAACATCCTGTTACTAAACATTAAACTTAAATTCCAAAATATCACCGTCTTCAACGATGTATTCTTTTCCTTCCAGGTGCACTTTCCCCGCTTGAGCCGCTTGCTGCCAACCGCCGATCGCCGCTAAATCGGCAAAAGAAACAACTTCGGCTTTAATGAAACCTTTGGCCATTTCCGTATGGACTTCAGCGGCCGCGCTCAGCGCGGTCTCTCCGACCGGCAAACTCCAAGCCCTGACTTCTTTGCCACCTTTAATGGTGTAAAAAGTAATTAACCCCAATCTTGCGTAAGCTTTTTTGATCAATTTATCCAAACCGCTTTGGCTAATTCCCAATTCCCTTAGGTAAGCTCTTCTTTCTTCGGCCGAAAAATCGGCCAAGTCCGCTTCCAATTTGGCGCAAATGGGAACCATTTCCACCTCCTCGTTTTCCACCTTAATTTTCGGGACCCAACCCTTATCGGTTAACTGACCCTCGGAAACATTCGCCACATAAAGGGCCGGTTTTTTAATTCCGCCCAGCTCCAACTCAAGATTAACAATTTCAATATCCCTTTTCGGGTCAAGCGTTTCGTAATAATGAACTACGTCGGGATCGACGAAAACCCTGACAAGATGAACAATTAAGGAGACTTCCCTGATTTTGGCTAAGAATTTATTTCCCAATCCCTCTCCTTGATGTGCACCCTTGATTAAGCCGGCAATATCAATAAATTCCACTGTCGCCGGGGTGGTGGTTTGCGGCCTTATTAATTCAGAAAGCTTATCCAGTCTTTCATCCGGCACCGGCACAATGCCCACATTTGGTTCAACGGTGGTAAAAGGATAATTGGCCACCAAAGCCTGCTGCCTTGAAAGCAAAGCATTAAAAAGAGTGGACTTTCCAGCGTTAGGCAGACCGACTATACCGACAGAAAGGCTCATGAGTGTATTTTATCACTAAATTAAAGATTATATTCCCCTCCTAATTCTTTGAAGGATTCCTGAGGCATTGTTTCTTAAAAACTCACATTCTTTCTCCGCTCTTTCTTTCGACTCTTTAAAACCCTGTTTGCTGGATGCATCTCTTCCCATTTTTTTAAATGACCTTTTTAGAATTTGCTCATCCGACGAACCTTTTTTAATCCCATCTAGCCAAAATAAATACCAAAAACCCTTTCTTTCCAAAAAGTCCTCCATTGATCCCGACTCACATCCATCAAAATGAGAAAGGGCATCAGCTGAAGCAATGACTCTTTCAAGCTGTTTCTCCGGCTGTTGCCTATCCTGAGCTCCATGTCTCAAATTAGCATTGAAAATTCTATCTGCAATTTCTTGACCTAAGCCATTATCTAAGAGCCATTGTCTTGTTTTCAGTGCACTGACTCCAGCGTGCGAATCATTCCAACCCATTATTCTACCCAAATCGTGAGTCCATGTGGCAATTAAGGCCTCATTTCTATCTACACCTTCAGCTCCACTACAATTATCTAAAACCCAGTTAACTCTATCTTCAACAACCTCCAAGTGTTTCTCAATAAACCAAGGTTCGTTCTGTACACCACTCACTCCCGCTTCGATCTCCCCCTTGGCTTTAAGCTTTACTACCTCCTTAATATGTTGAGCTATGGCAACGATATCTCCTTCTTTTTCTCTTGGTACTAGCCACGTTTTTACTTCGGGCATACTATTTTTTTTACAATACCACTATTTGCATCAACCTCTATATAATCACCGTCTTTCAAAACCTTAGTGGCAATTTTTGTACCAATGATACAAGGAACATTCATTTCTCTTGCAACAATAGCGGCATGACAAAGCATCCCGCCACTATCTGTAACGATTGCTGAAGTTTTTTTATAAAAAACGGTAAATTTTGGCGAAGTCATGGTGGTAACCAATATCTCACCTTTCTCAAATTTCTTTGTAGCTTCTGGATTAAGAATAACGTTCACTATTCCTTTCACCTTCCCCTTAGATGCTACAATGCCATTAAATTCCACTACTTTTGTTAAATCCCTTAAAACACTCTGTTTCTTTACCTTTCTAAAGTAGCTATACTTCTTAATTAACTTCTCATATTTCTTTGCTAACCCAGTTTCTTTCTTTTTTAGCAACGCCCTCCACTGATCCTCAACCGAAGGCATTACCCTAAACCCTTTTTCAACACCCCAACCCATATCTGTACATAAAGCAAGTATAATATCTAACTCCTCTAAACCGCCTTCAGGGGTTTGCACTCGTATCTGTTTTTTATTTGGAAGATTATATAAAACAGTAAATTTAGCTTTTCTCTTGAAATCTCCAGGGAATACTGGTGCAATATCAAACTCAAAGCCGGTTTTTTCTTGAAACCGCAAATACTCTTTGGAACACTCTGTATTTATAGGCGGATGGGTTTCAAGCGCCTCTCCAACCTCCCAAGGAATTTTTGTCTTGTTAACTTGAATATTCAAATGCCCTTCCCTTACCTCTACGTCATATCCCAATAATCTAAAGGCATATTGTGCAGTAAATACCCAATCACGACTGGATATTCCCCATTGTCTAAAAAGCTCTTCTAAATTTTCCAAGACTTTTTCTATACCCATTAGACGAATTATAACAATAAAACCACCTTTGTGTTACATATTAATTTATATTGTAATAAAAGGAACCTTAGATTTAACAATTCTTCCCGATTCATCTCTTTGGGTAATAATTCTTTCTTTGTTTGCCTTAGGAAGTGCTAGTTTGAAGTAAAAATCAAAAGTTGGGTTAGTGAAAAGTGAATCCCTACGGAAAGCGACATAATAATCAGATTATATCACCAAAACTCCAAGAAAATTTTTCGAAAGTCTTATCCCTGAGGTGTGAACCTGAATACCCTGTGGGGTCTGAAATAAATTATAAATAATTTAATTAAAATCATTTTTTTGTATAATGTTATTTATGAAAGAGAGAGAAGATATTCATATAATTGGCGATGAGAAGATGCGTTCGTATGTTTATGGAAAAAATCATTTGGCCGCTGCCGTCGTTCGAGACAGAAAACTCAGGATAGAAGATGGCGGTTCTTACCCCATCACTTATAGTTCAATTGATAATTACATCAAATCAGGTCTTCCTTCTGATATTATGTTTAGGACAGAGAATACTAAAGTTTTGGAAATTGGAGTTGGTCTCAGTGAATTTCTACCTCGGTTTGCGGTTAAGGCTACATACAGGCCGGTAGCCATAGGACCAGATAATTATTCTGTAATGATGATTTTATGTAACGCGGTAGCGCAAGGATCACAAGAATCATCAGAAATACGTACTTTAGCAGCAGAACTGGCTGAAAGAGCAAGAATTATGATGAGTGACAAAGTTGAGTTAATTAATACTACTTTTGATGAAGCTATGAAATCACTTCAACATAGAATTGGCCAATTTGACGTCGTTATTAACGTTGCCTCTTCAGGTTATTATTCGCAGGGTGGTATTAAAGATGCCGTATCTTTTCTTAGACCTGGTGGAATTTATATTCCTGCATACGATTTTCCTTGAAGTAAAATCAAAAGTTCTTCGGCTGGTTCGAGTTTACCCTGAGCTAGCCGAAGGGCTCAGGATAAATGGGTTGGTGAAAAGTGAATCCCAACCGACAAACTCATATTGAAGATATTATACACGAAGATAAGAAAGAAAAGAAAATCGTTGTTTCATACTAATATACTTGGTCTATTAGTATGTACTAACCTCCCATGAACTCAATAATATCTCGAGATCCCCTTCCTCGTAATCAATGAGTTCTTTTTGAAATATATTTTTTATCTTTTTCAACATAATCTTGGGATCTCCTTGATAATTAGCCACTTCCATCGCCAATAAATAAAGATCATTCCAGTTAATCTGAGGCCATTTGTTGTGTTTCTTAAGATAATACAAAGAAATAATCATTGCCGATCTTTTATTGCCATTTGGAAGCCAATGAGATTTATTGATGAAATAAAAATACGCTGCCGCTGTTTCCAAACCGGGATCATAAAGATACTCTCCGTCTTTTAACTGCTGCCTAATACTTCCCAAACATCCATCAAGAATATCAAAATTGTGTTTTAATAGTTCTTCTAATTTAGGAAGAGGTTGTTCCTTACTGAAGATTTCCCGATATTCTTTATAAATTTCCAGCGCTTCTTTAAGTAGAAATCTAATAATTTCAGTCTTCGGCTGCCAATTTTTCAAAGGCTTTGCCATAATCTTTTTTTGCTCTCATAATGACACTTCTTATTTCGTCGACATCCAACCGGCTAACCCGATAATCAAGAAGATTAAACATGGGCTTATTATCTTCCGTGTTGTTTTTAACCACGTAAAATTTATTGGGAATCGAAAACTCCCTCTTTTCATAATTGTTTAATCCTTTCGTTGTCGCGATCTTTTTGTTCATATTAATTAATCAAGCCTACTTGAAATTTATATTCTCCAAGAGCTTCTCCGTTCATTTCCACTTCAAACTTGTAGTTTCCTGTTTTAGAAAATTCAAGATTACCAAGCTCAAGAAAAAAACCGATATCTCCACCTTCGTTGGGTAATGGCAATTTAACTGGTGGAATTTTTAAGTTGGCGGGTTTATTTTCCGGATCCAACAAATTCACTTTTAATTCCAATTCTTTTGTTGTTTTATCAAAATAGCTAAAATTGCCGACCAAAACAGACTTGAGGAGCATCCCTGGAATCTCCCTTAAATTAACCTGTTGGAAAATTCCGATAATGCTTATTTTCCCATTTTCTCCTTTAAAAGCATCGTCGCAAAGAAATAAAAAGTTAAGATGAAACTTTTGAGTACTCATATTTAGTATTATTACAAAATTTTACATGAATATCAACCCTATTGATGATCTAGATCGCGATAAGGCTCGTAGTGTGATTACAACTGCTTTGCGATAAGCTCAAACTTTTAGTGTTTTACGCCCCCGACGTGATTTAGCTTCACACAAATAAGTAAAATAAATAGTGAGTTAGGGCGCGGGGTAAGTTATCTCGGGTGGTTTTGAACGAATAATTCTTCCTAAATAATCTCTTTCAATAATTTCTCTTTCTTTTCTGGCTTTTGGAAGTGCTACTTTAAAGTAAAAATTTATCCCTCGAAGCTCTCGCCTTGCCGAAGCTATCGGCGAAGCGCAGGTTAGCGAAGTGGGATCAAATTGTCCTTCGACTACACTCAGGATAAATGGGGCGGTGAAAAGTGAATCCCAATAGAAAGTGACATAGCCGAATTATATCATTAATAGATTATGAAGCGGTAAAATTTACAAATTTATGATACATCTGCACCGCAAATTTGTTAAATTTTCTAATCCTTTACCGAAGGTGTGAACGTATTACACCCTAAGGGTGTGAAGGCATATTTTATCTGCAACGGCTCCATTAACCTTGAACATAATTTCTTCTGAGGATAGTTTTGTCGTGTCTAAAGAGAGAGTAAGCATCCTTTTAGTTTTATCGGAAAGAATATCTTTAACATACCCCAAATAGTTTTTCCTAAAACGCTTCTTCTCCTCATCTGACACGCCATCACGACTGATCTTTCTTCTAAGGAGTTCATTAAAATCAGCGTGCAGTTCAATAATAATAAAGTCTTTGTTATAAAACTCATTTATCCTTTCCGGTATTAACCAAGAAATAATATATAAAACATTATCTAAACCCATAACTTTGTCGTTTGTCACTTCAAAATAACGATCAATTATCTCCTCACTATTAGGCCAATGGCCACCATTCAGTTTGATCACTTCGTCATCGGCCTCAATTAAATTGAGGTTATATTTATTAGCAACGTTTTTGGCTACCGTTGTCTTTCCTGCGCCAGTTAACCCCAACAATAATACTTTCATACTTAAATTATACCGTATGGAGGAACTTTTGAATGGATAATCCTTCCCGTCCAATCCCTCTCAACAATCTATCGGGCCTTCCTTGGTTTGGTCAATCTGAATTTAAATCAGAAGTTCAAAAATGGAATTGTAACCTGACGTTCCCAATTGAAAGTGACATATACTTCGATTATAGACTATCTGAGGCCAAAAAACGAACAATTGTTTAAGTCTTTGCTCTTTGGTGCCACGCAGCCATTGCTTCATCAAACCCAGTGGCCAAATTTCCCAACCTAACATATTGGAGACTTGGCAAGAGATTGTTTTCGCCTTGAGTTTGAGCCGGTTGTCCCAGAATTAGCGCTTCTCCGTTTGGATACACTAGAAAATTATTCTCTACTGTAGCAGCTACAGGAAAAAATAAGAACCAATGAGGTAAGCCTGTATATTTCGCTTGGAGATTACTCCAAACCGATAAAAAATCCTCAGTTGATAATAACAAATTCTTGGCTCGATTCATTAGCGCCCCTGGAACAGCAGGGTTAAACTGATATAACTTCCATCTATAACTACCCTTTAAAACACCTTCTCTCTCTAATAAGTCAGGAATCGACTCCATAACCTTCCAGTTCGCCGCGGATACTACAGTTCTGACAGTTAATTCAACGTGCGGATAAAGCCCTTGGGTAGTTTTTATTGCTTTAATCGCCTCTTGAAATTGGTCTAACTCAACCGGAGGTCTCATTAATCCGTTAATTTCGGGTGTTGGCCCGTCAAGGGGTATTCCTATTTCATCAACAAAAGGCATAATCTCTTGGTGAAGTTCTTCAAAAAGGATGGCGTTGGTTGATAAAGTTGTTCGTAGCCCCAGTGATTTTGTATATTCAAGAAGTTGGGAAAGACCCTCAAAAAGTAATGGTTCGCCGCCGCTAAAGACAACCTGCCGTGTCCCGACCGAATGACAGCGAGTAATAATTCCCTTCCATTCATTTAAAGATAAACTCTCTCGTGACGCACTCACCGACGGGCGAAAACAAACGCAACCCATTTGACATTCACCAGTTAAAAGCAAGTCGACTGTTCGAGGCCCAATAAAACATCCGAGGTACTCTTTACTTGTCATCGCCGCAATTTTAACATTAAGCGAAGAAAAATTGAATTATTTGCTATAATTGCCTAAATGATTCTTTTAAAATACACTGACTTTCTAGACAAGATTTTTAAAAAGATTAACGAATACGGAATTGATGTTTTTAAGTTTGAGATGGATCATCTTGCCTACACTGCTTCCTCCAAAGAAGAGTATGAAAAATTAAAAACTGAATTTACCAAACTTGGAGAACTAAAAAGCGAAAACCTGGTTGGAGGCAGAAGAGTTGGTGTCTACAAACTGTTTAAAAAATTGCCTTACAAAAATTTTTTAATTTCCGCCCTTGAACTTCTTGAACCGGAAAATGGCAAAAAGGTCTTTTCCGGCTTGGAACACGCCGAGTTTGTTATTGACACCGGTTTTGAAGAATTTATCAACAAATATCCAAACCTTCCCTGGAATACAAGTCATATTAAAAGGGCTGAATTCCCTCGGCTCAAACTAGACCTGGGAAATGGTTTGGAAATTAAATTTCATTTGGATAGTATCCTCAATCACTCAGCCTTATCTTAAACTTAAAATTTAAGCCGGCGGGCCGGACCTAATTCGGAAGGTATATCAAAAGAGGATAATCTTTCAGGAATCCCATCAGTATTTCTAAAAAGATTTTGAAATCGAACCAGGCGCATAACTTCATTCCCCCTTCTTGCGTAAGAAACAAAATCACCATTTGCACAAACTTCACGAAATTCTTCTATCCATAGCTCCCCGGGTGAAACCGATTCAAAATGACTAACCCCTAAAACATTAGGGTCTCCGGCCTTCCCCAAAAACTGTGGTTGACCGCTGATATCAAGACACCAGTTGGGATCAAAAGTAACGGTAAAAACAGTCAAGCCCCCAAGAAAAGGACCCCCTGCAGAAGTTCTCTTAGTTTTCCTCCATCTTTCATTGGCCCGCCAAATTCTGACTTCAACTTCTGTTGCCGGAATTTCTTTTTGAAGGAGCGGGTGATGATAGCCAACGCCGTCAAGATAGGCATATTCACGAATTTCCCTTCTTATTCCAATCCCGTGATCGGACTCCTCAAGCTCCCTTTCCGAATAGATTAAAAATTCTTTTGCTGGCCTTCCGGTGGAGATATTAAAATAAACAACCTCTGCTCCAAGACTTTCCAGTGGCTCTCCGCAAACAGGTGCCTCCGCTAAACGAAAGTAAATTCCTTCTTGAAGACGCGGCGGAGGCAGGTTACCAAAGGAAACCTCATTCCTTCTCAACCAGCTCCCAATAGTGTCTCCTTTTTGGTAAAGGAAGGGGTGTTCTTCTTCGATTGTCATTATTTGTATTCAGGCAGGAGAAATTATTGGCGAAGATTGTTGAAATGATTATATCAGTGCTTAACCATCCTCGCCGGACCTAAATCTGGAGGTGGTTTATGGCCGGCGATTTTCCCTTTCTTACCTTTCCCCTCAGGTTTTGCTAAAACCATTCTTCCATCCGTCTTTCCTTCTAAGGCCGCCAGATTAATATAGTTAACGGAATCATCTTCTACAGGAAAAGTTCTTCTTTTCTCAACAAAGGTTGGATATTTAACCCCCGGGTTAAGAGGAACAAAGTCACTTTGTTCTAAGACAACCATTTCTCGAGGTCCTTCCATATCGCTTGGCCATTTACCAAGAATAACAACTTCTCTGCTATGGCCGAATTTTCTTCCCGATCGCCAATCTTCATCGGCAATTCTTGCTTCACAAACTTTAATCTGAGCAGTCTCAAGAACCTCCTTCGTTATTGGATGATTATATTTATCGATATACGTCATCAACCCTAACAATCTATTTAAGGGCTCAATTTTCATTATCTTCCCATAACTATAATCAATGACTGTTCTTAACACAGGGCGCTTGGCCTTTCTTTCTCCCGCTAAGACCTCAAACCTTGTTGACGGCCTGCCGGTTTCCTGATGGTAATGAACAATAAACGGACAACCAGTCTCTAAATCTACCCCACAAAAATCTCGTTCGTCTTGGCGTGGCTCAGGCAAGTTCTTAAAAAATCCACCAAAACGTGCCTGCCAATCCTCCGGGGAACGATTTTCTAAAGCCCGGTAAGATTCAACCGCCCGAGAAAGATCCCCAACGGTTAATTCAGAATGTTTAAGTGCTTCCGGTGTCATAAAATTGAAAAGGCAGAAAATTTAGTAAAAGGCAGGAGTGAAATTCTACCGAAAGTATATCATATTTTTCTTATTAAAATTCCACCAGTCTAGCTTTCCCTAAATCATCAGGAACATGATAATCTACCAATTTTTCTCCCCCAAAAACGCAAACCATCAATCCTTCCTCGTTTCTTTGATAAAGTAAAGTTTCTTTATCTACAAAAATCCCTCTTGTTTGCTCAACCCAACTTTGTTTCCCTTTATATTTTCCTGGAAGTTTGGTAAAAACAACCTCTTCCAAACATTGACTCAACCTTCTCGGCTTTCCAGGACCTGGCGACCAATCCTCATCAAATAACACAACTTTTCTTATAAAACTGCTTCTTTTCCCTCTTTGCCATTTTTCATCAGCTTTTTTTACTTCTTCTACCATCAAGATGGCTTTCGTTCTTCCCCCGGTAATTGGGTTTAGGTAATTAATGTCACTATATTGATACCTAACTATCTCCCTTTTAATTGGCCCATTCTTTTCCGCCCAATCAGCTGTAACCCGGTAAGACACAAGAGGAAATCCGGTCGCTGGACTATAATAAGTCACTTCGGGAAAAAAGTGTGTGGCTGAATCCTCCCAATCACCAGAATCAGTAAATTCTATCCCTTTAAAAACTGCCTGCCCTAATTCCGGCCGAGAAATACCCTTAAAGAGAATTCCAAATCGGTTGTGCCAATTTTCTAAGGTTTGGTCAGCCAAATATTTTTCCTCTCTTCTAAAAAATCCAGGTTGATCTTCATCTCTAAACCGATCCCAAACATCTTCGTTACAATAATCCTTATAGAACAACCTGATTGAATCCCCTGAATTTTCTGACCTGACTCTTTCGAGTTCCTCAGCAAGATAACCGATCGCCGCCTCCGCTCTCGCGGAATCTATTCCTGAAATTGTTCCCCATTCGTCAACCAATAAAGCATTATGTTGATAAAGGTAATTAAAAAGAATCGTGTTGGCAGTATGATAAGCTTCGTGTTTTCTGGCCGTTATCTCATCTCTTCTTTCCCTGGCTTGTTGAATTTCAAAATAAGTGTCTAAGGCCGTACCAACAATAGAGAGTAAGGTTGCCCTTCTGTCAAGTTCGGAAAACTTACTACCAGATCCTCTTAAAGCAACAATTCCGTCAACCGTCGCTTTCAATTCTTCAAGAGGAACATCAGCAAAAATTCTGAAAGGATGGTTTTCCTCATGGGTAACCACCCCTAAAGCATTCCCTCTAATCAATTGTTCTTCGCTGATTCCGTTTAAAATTCCCTTACCAAAAGTCATTGTTAAATAAGGAATAATTATCGTTCTTGTCCCTTCTTCAACAATGTTTGTGTAAATTACGTTTTTATAACCAACCTGCCGGCGAAGATCATTAAAATTGGGATAATTTTTCCCTACCCTGACCGGGTGAGAGCCATTGCCGGAGGCCATTAGTAATCTCCTAAATTCCAGACTGACATTGACTTCAGGATCTGTCGGCAGTCCAAAAAGCCCTCGACTTGTGTCTCGGATTAGCTCAACTTCCTCGTCTTTAACCTTAGATTCATCTTTCATCAGCAGCTTAAACTCAAAAAAATTCCGCCATGGACCAAGATAATTTTCCCTTTTTACTGCACGAACCCACCTAAGAATACTGGAATCTTTACTTAAGGTTGTTCTCACCGGATCATCATATGGCTCTGTTGGTTCAGCTAAAACTAATAATGGCGCTTTCGGACTAATCGCCAACCAGGCTAAGTCAGCCTCGCGCAGGAAAGGCAAATCACTTTCCCGGCCAAACTCTAGAGAATAAGCTCTTTGCAAGGCTTGGAAATAACCAACTAACTTTTTAGCAGAATCGCTTTCCTCCAACATCAAAGCTTGAGCTAAATCAGTCCTAATTCTACCCAGATCAAGAGCATAAGCCTGACTGTAAGTAAGGCCCTTTTGCCCTAGTCCTTTTGTTAAAAGTGAGTAAGGATCGCCAACTGAAGAATTGTTTTCAGAAGCCTGAATTACCAAACCGGGGCCGCCTTCCCCAAAAACCTCTGGCGGCCACATTCTTCCTTTTTGGGCATCATTAAGCTGGCCGCGATAAATTCTTCCGACCGCCAAACCGACATCGCCTAAGGTTTCAATTAGTCTCCTTTCCTCTGCTGGCAAAGAATCTAAAACATCGAAGAAATGAAGATCAACCCAAATTTGGTGCTTTTCTGACCAACGGCCGCCTTTGTCGTATTCCTTTTTTCCAGGAACAGTTCCGTTAGCAATCATCAAAAAAAGATCTAAACCCTCTGGTTTTCTTTCAACTTGGCTCATTTTAAAAAAACTGCCCAGGAGGGCAGTTTATCCGAATAGTATAACGATTTCCTAGAGAAATCAATCTGACAGAAAATTAATCCTTCTCTCCTTGGAGAATTTTTTGATGGCGGGTCTTAGCATTACCTAGAGCATTATTTTTTAATATTTCCCAAGAATTTTTAACAGCTTTCAAAATATTAGTCTTTATATCCTTTTGCCTGGATTTTGTAAAGTTTGGCGTAGGCATCGTTTTTCTTCAGTAACTGCTCGTGAGATCCCGACTCAATAATTTTCCCTTGGTCAATCACATAAATCTTATGAGCGATCTTAACCGTGGAAAAACGGTGGGAAATCAAAAGCAAGGATTTTTCTTCGGCTATTTTTTCAATTTGTTCATACAACTTGGCCTCGGCTTCCGCGTCCGAAGCAGAAGTCGGCTCATCCAAAATCATCAAAGGCGCATCCGCCATAAAGGCCCTGGCCAAAGCCAATCTTTGCATTTGACCCATAGAAAGGTTAATCCCGCCCTCAAACTGCTTACCGATTCTTTGCTTATATCCCTTAGGTAATTTTTCAATAAACTCATGGGCCCCGGCTTTTTTGGCAGCGTTAATAATCTTTTTTTGATTATTCAGCTCCTCCAGTTTACCAAAGCCAATATTTTCTGCCGCGCTAAATTGATAATAGGAAAAGTCCTGAAAGACAATCCCAATTTGACGCCGGTAAACCTCCAAGTCAAGTGTTTCCAGTGGTTGGCCATTAATTAAAATTCGACCGGAAGTGGGTTGGTAAAGACCGCAAAGCAATTTTACCAACGTCGTTTTTCCGGCGCCATTTTTTCCCACTAAAGCCAGGCTTTCTCCGGGTTTAATATTCATGTTTATCTTTTTTAAGACAAACTTTTTGCTCCCGGGATATTTAAAAGATAAATCTTCAATTTTAATTTCCAATTTATCTTCGCTAACCTTTTGTCCGCCGGCCTTTTCGAAAGAAGATTCAGATAAACTTAAAAATTCAAACAAATCATTTAGATATAAATTTTCTTCATATAGACCGGACAAATTCCTAAAAATTCTTCTGATTGACCGCTCGCAACGGCTAAAAGCACTTTGATAAAAATTAAAACTACCTAAGGTAATGGCGCCAAAAATAGCTTTAAAGGCAATATAAGCAAAGGCGATAAAAGATGAAGTCTGGGATAAAATCTGTAAAGGCACTCTTTTCAGTGATTCCCTAAACCAAATTCTTTTGTTTTCATCATTAAATTTTTCATAGGTATTTTTATAAAGTTGGTGAAAATAGCGATGCAGGCCGAAAATTCGCAATTCCTTGGTATTGTATTCGGAAAAAAGCATCGAGGAAAGATAGCCGACCAACCTGCTTTCGGGAACGCGGTTGTCGGTGATGACATATTTTTTACGGGCAAAAAAAGAATTAAAAATAAAAAGCGGTAAGACACCGATAACAATTAAAATTAAAATCAACGGCTGGAAAAAGGCCAAAATTATTAGAAATGAAACCGCCGAAATCAACTCTCCAAACATTTCTAAAAGGGAATAAAAAACTCTAATCGGACGGCCCTGAGAGCTACGGCGCACTTTTTCATACTTGTCATAAAAATCCGGGTCTTCGAAAAATCTCATTTGTAAACGGTTGACAATTCCCATTAGTTGATAGTTAATCCCGTTTAGCAGTTTCTCAGTTAAAAGACTATCAACCATATCGGCAAAGTTATTCAAGACAGAAATAAAAGTGCTTAAAGAGAAATTTAAAATAATATAGAAAGTTAAATTTTTAAGAGCTACCTGAGGTTGGATACTTTTACTGATTAGGGCCACGGTGTTATCAATCATCAACTTGAACAAATAAACCGAAGCGACCGATTCTATTTGCGAAAGCAATTGAAACCCAAAAGTCGCCAGGGTTAGCTTTTTGTCAGTAAACCAAAGCAGTTTTAATATCCGGCCGATATTTTTAATAAGTTTAGCCATCGCCTCCAAACCTTTTTTGTAAGTTGTCCGGCCGGCTTTCGTCACCTGGAGATTTTTTCCCATAAAATTATTGTGACACAAAAGAAGTCATTTTGCTAAGTATTTCTCTTTTTCATTTTTGGAAAATTTTTCAATTGCGTAACGAAGCATAGTTCGCGGCATTTTAAGATAGTGTTTTTTGAGAAATTCTTTTTCTGTTTTCAAATCTTTTTTGCCAATCTCCCTTAACATCCAGCCAACCGCTTTGTGAATTAGATCATGTTCATCTTTTAAAAGAATTTCGGCGATTTTAAAAGTGTCTTTAAATTGATTCTGGCGGATAAAACTAAAAGTGGCCATGACGCTAATTCTTCTTTCCCATAGGTTCTTTGATTTAGCCAGTTTATATAAAATTGACTTGTCTTTGTCAAAAAAATAATCTCCGGGAATGTTGGGCGCAGAAATATCTACCAAGTCCCAGTTGTTAACATTTTTCGTGTTTTTAAGATAAAAACCGGCAATAAATTTTTTTTCTTTAGCGCTTGATTTTTTGTATTTATTATTCAAAATTATTAAAGCCGTCTGGCGGAAGCAGTGAACCTTGCTGTTTAAAAGATTCTGCAGATCAGAGAAGTCTAAGTAAAAATATTTCTTTGCCAATCTTCTTAGGTCTGGAACACTTACGCCCCAAAAAATATCGCCCTCGCCATACTCCCCTTTTCCGGTTTTGAAAAATCTTGACTCGTGAACGTTCCGTTTGGGGTTTTTAAATTTTTCTAAATCTTTAACTAAATCTAAATAATTCATATTGATATTATATAATATATCTATGCCAAAAAAGATTTTTAAACCGCCATTATATTTATATAAAAAGTTTATCCAAAAGCAAAAGGAAGGCGTTTCTTTTGTTATCTTCTTTTTCTTTTTTCTCACCTTTATTTTGTCTCGCCTCTGGGTTTATTTGGCCATTAAAGGTCTTGTCCCCGAATCTTTTTCCCAAAACATTAGAGGCGTTCATATCCATCATTTTGCTTATGGCATAGTGGTTACCATTATTGTCTGTTATTTAGCTCTCACTCTCCCCCACCATTACTTGGAAAAATGGAAATTAAAGCTGGCAGTTTTTTTTGGTATTGGTTTAGGTTGGACCTTTGATGAATTCGGCATGTGGTTGAGGCTTGAAGATGAATATTGGGTCCGTCAAAGCTACGACGCCATTGTCATTTTGATTATTATCTTTATTAACATTATTTATTTAGGCTCTTTTTGGCTAAAATTATTTGCCAAAATTGACCGAAGTTTACCTAAAATCAAGTCCCCCCGTTAGAAGATCAAAGCCAGCCCTAAACTAATCATTAAAAAACCTCCCAAAATTCCGCCGGCGGTAGTGGCCTTAATTCCTGATGCAGGAACGGTTCCAGGCGTCGAAGTCGGTTGAGGTTCAGAGGTCGGGGTAACCTCACAACTACAATTTTGGCTTCCCGGACAACTTTCTTTAACGCATCTTTTTGAGCCCCCGCCATAGGCTAAGCATTTCATATCAATAGTGCATTCCCAATCATTAGTGCAAAGTTCCCAACACAAATTACAGCCACAGTCGACTTCTTCGGGACACTTAGCCTTAAGACACCTTTTCGTTCCGCCTTTAAAGGCCAAACATGTATTATCGCCATCACAATCACTATCAACACTACATTCACTAAAACAAGCTCCCGGAGTTGGCTTAGGTTGTGTCGGCGTGGCGGTCGGAGTTACACCTTGGGTAACCGTAGGCGTCGGGCTGACGGGCGGAGCGGTTGGCGTTGCGGTCACCACTATTTCCGTCGGTGTAGGCGTTGGCAAAGAAACACATTCAACCTTAGTAGTATATACGCCAAAAACTGGTCCGTGGCTGGCTCCTCCATCGCAGTTAACAATATTTACATCCATTTGAAATGACCCACATATTTGTCCGCCAGGCTGAGAAGCAGAAAGAGTCCGGGTAATCGCGTTTGCATCACCGGAATTTTGGTAATCACATCTAACTTTCTTTAGACTTATGGTTTCCTGCTTTTTCTCACATTGATTGCAAACTCCCCCGGGTTCACCTGCCCCCTGTCTACAAACACAGGTCCAATATTCGAAAGTAAAACTTTTTTCCTCCGGACCGTCACATTTTTGATAGAATCCAGTTTGTTGATCTAATTGGGAAAGCTCTCCCACATAAAATATTTTATAGGTGGTTGAATATCTACCGCCATTAGCCTCGGTTGGCTTTTCTTCGCTTATCGGATTTATCCTCACACCGCAAGCATACATACCCGGCCCAACAACTGCTTTCTTTTTTAATTCCTGACTACTTTTAATCGCCAGCGCACCCGCAAAAAGACCGATTAAAATTACCACAAAACCTAAGCCAAAAAAAACGGCTTTTTTATTTAAGGAAAATTTTTTCTTCTGCGGTTGAAAAATAACCGTCACGTCTTTATCAGGAACGTTCGGCAACGGCGGTACCGGCGGCGGAGGCGGTACTGGTGAATTATCCATATTAAAATAATCCTACACTACCTTCGAAACCTATTTCAAGAGTGTCCTTAAAATTTCACTGAACAATTATTTTTAACTTCGCATCTTTAAGATAGCCTTCGATTCCACTTAAAACTTTTCCTTGTAATCGGTAAAGATTATTCCCTCGCCAAATGGTTAAATCGGAAGAACGCTGCAGCTCATAAGTTTCCGTTAAAGAAGAAAGGTCGGAATAATCAACTGCCCGTTTATTGGTTATATCATAAAGCCGGACATAAACTCTCCCCGCCTGATGGAGAGATTTCAAATAAACCTCAAAGCGGACACTTTTGGCTCCGCCATAATCCGTCAGATTAAAATAAAAATCGGAAGGAGAAATATCCGTCCAATCCGCACTATTTATGGTTGTCTCCGCTATTAAAGGAATATAGGAAACCTTTTGCTGGCCGGTAGCGGTTGTCGGAACAACAAGATTGACCGGTCTTTGGGAGGGAATTTTAGCCAGAGCCTCGTTTATTTTCTGATCGATCAGCTGCTGACAGTCTTTTAAACAATTTGAGGGCATCGCTTCTTCTTGTCCACTTTCCGTAGCGATTTCATTTTCAACTATCGGGAGTTCACTGACCGAGGGAGCAATATTTTTTTTGGGAAAAATTAAATAATCAAGAGCTAAAATATTTCCTAAAACTAAAATCCCCAAAGTGGTCAGAAGTATTTTGGGCAGTTTTTCTTTCATTTAATTAAAGTATAGCACAGGTTGACTTTTAAAAATCAAAAGCTATAATTCGTCCAAATGGCTGTTTGCGAACAGGATAGACCTGCTCAAGACTTAACCTCTGTAGAGGCTCAATTAAAGTATTGTGAAGAATTAAGAAGAGAAGGAGTTTTATATGTTTGGCGCGATAGGATAGGTCGTATTTCTGTGGATATTACTCTACCTGAAAAGACTAAAGATAGAGAATTAAAGCTCAGAGCATTTGCTTTTTTGAGAGGAAAGAACGGAAAGGGATTTGGTGCAGACCTCGAGGTTGTTGATAAAGAACTTGTTTTCCTGGTTATTGCTCTCGACCAAATATCTTCCCAAAAAGGAGCTGTTCTATTTTATCCTGAACAGGATTCAGAAATCAAAAACCAATTTACTCCTGACACTCTTGAAGTTGATGAAAGCTTAAAAAGACAGGTGGCAGAAAAAGTTTTAAAAGCGATTAATCTTTTTGGGGCAGCGATTAATCTCGGTTATGAATGGCGTGGAGGAATGGTTTACGACGAGATGCGCAGTTCAACCAGCTCATTAGCTGTTCGTGTTATAGATAAATCTCCCGAATTGATTAATCAGATTCCTATGCCTCGCGGTGATATAGACCCAGCCGCTAAAAGTTATCTTGCAATGAAGGAAATTTTAGAAAAATATTTAAAAACTCAAACTAGCCACGAATAAGTTTCAATTTTGGACCACTTTCTGTATCTTCCATTAAAAATCCTTTTTCTTCAATTTCTTTCCTTACTTTATCCGCCTCTTCCCATTTTCCCTCTTTTCTCAACATTTCCCTTTGCTCCACAAGATTTTCCACTTCCCGTGATACCCGTGGTACTTTTTCTTCCCGTGGTACTCCTAACTTTAATCCTAACACTTTATCCCAATCTAACAATAAAGCCAATTTTTGTCCTTCGTCTAAATCACTTTTAATCATCTCCCAGATGACTGCCATTGCTTGTGGTAAATTTAAATCATTAGCCAAAGCTTCGGTAAATTTTACTCGCCACTTTTCAGTGCCTGTAATTAAAGGACTGTCCTTGAAAAGGACAGTCCTTGATTTGTTCCTTAGTGTGGCGATATTTTCATAAAGCCGGTCTAAAGTTTTTTGGGCGCCCGCCAAGGCTTCCCAAGTAAAATTAAGCCTTTGACGGTAGTGGGCGGTGGCAAAAAGATAACGAACCGCTAAAGGAGAATATCCTTTATTCTTAATATCCTGAAGGGTATAAAAATTTCCTAAAGACTTGCTCATTTTTGCTCCGTCAATCATTAAAAAGCGGTTATGAAACCAGTGCTTAACAAATTGCTTACCGGTTGAGGCTTCTGATTGGGCAATTTCGTTGGGATGATGGATCGTAAGGTGGTCTTCCCCGCCGGTGTGCAAATCAATCGTTTCAAATTTTTCCGGTTGATAAACACCTTTCTCAAAAGCTTTGGTTAGAAATTTCATGGACATTACTGAACATTCAATGTGCCAACCCGGAAAACTTCTTTTAGCCCAAGGGCTTTCCCACTCCATATCTCGTTTTTCGTTTTCTGGGGAAAACTTCCATAAAGCGAAATCTGTCGCGTTTCTTTTTCCTTCAACCATCTCAATCCTTGCGCCTGCTTTTAAACCGGCTTTATCAATCCGGGCAATTTTCCCGTATTCGGGGAATTTGGAAGTGTTAAAATAAACGCCATCATTGGGGATAATATAAGTGAAGCCCTTCCCCTCCAAATCGGTAATCAATTGAATCATTTCAGGAATATTATCCGTAGCTCGGCTGACAACTGTTGGCCGCAAGATATTAAGCTCATCAAGAGTCTCATAAAATTCTTTTTCATAAATCTTGGCAATATCCCAGGCAGTTTTTTTCTCTTTTTCGGCTTTCTTTTGCAATTTATCTTCTCCTGTATCGGCGTCAGAAGTCAAATGACCAACGTCAGTTACATTTTCCACCATCTTTATTTTAAAGCCCAAATATTCCAAAGTCCTTCTTAAAAAATCCGTGTTGACATAAGTCCGCATGTGGCCAACCGTTGTGTGATCATAAACCGTCATCCCACAGGTATACATGGAAACCTCAGGCGGATGAGCCGGTTTAAATTCTTCAATTTTCCTGGTTAAAGTATTGTAAATTTTCATATCTGGTAGTCAACAAATTGATAAGGGTAATCTTTAGTCAGATCCACTTTATAATACCATTCCTGCTGGTTTAAAAACAAAGTTTGTCCTAAAGGCAAAGGCCACTTTTTTCCCAAACCTTGACTTTTGTGGGCCCGAGCGGCTTGCCATTTTTTGAACCAAAACCAACCTAAGTTTAAAACATAATCTGGATTGCTGGCATATTTTAAAATTTCAGGATGGCTCATTCTTTGGCGGAAACTTTTTTCCAGAGAAAGCCAAAACAATAATGGCTGATTTTTCTTCGGCGCTTCCCTAATTATCTTTTTAACCACAATTGAAGTGGTAATGTGGTCCGGATGACCAGTCGCCCCAAAATGGTCATATGTAGCAATGATGGCTGGCTTATATTGTTGTAAAATTTCTTCTACCCAATGGCCAATCCCCTCTTCCTGTCCTTTCAGTTTGCCATCACCGAAATCGTCGGTAATTAATTTTGTTATCCCCAGAATTTTCGCCGCTTTTTTCAGTTCTTCTTTACGAACATGTTTTAAAGTCCGGCCGTTCGGGCGCAAATGAATTCGGCCAGCCTCACCACCAGTTAAAACCACAGCAATAGTTTTCCAACCCAATCGATGAGCAACAGCTAACAAACCACCGGTAGCCATAGTTTCATCATCGGGATGGGGAAAAATAGTCATCAAGACTTTTTTCCCTTGATCAGTGGACCAATTTTTTAGCAAATCATTCAAGCTTTCCATTTCTTCCACCTTTATTTTACTTGTTTTACCAAAAATTTTCATTAAAAAACTCCCTCTTGGGGAGCTTAATTTTATTAATAAATTGTTTTTCGAGATTTTAGCCAAACAAAAGCTCCTCCAATTTAGCTTAGGGAGCAACAACAGGAAACTGTTTGGCTTTGTTTCATTAAAAGTATTTTACTTTGGAATTAATTTTTTGTCAAGAGAAATTAATAAACCTGGTTATGGGTACCAATGTCTAAAAAATAAATAACCTCCCCTTTTATATGGTAAACAACTCTGACATCACCAGTAATCGAAAAGGCCCGCAAACCAATTTTTTTGCCTTTTAAAGGATGATCCTTCAAAAGTGGGCTGGTTGGATCAGAAATAAAAAGTTTCACTCTTTCAAAAAATTTCTTCTTGACTTCTGGTTGGTTGGTAAGTCTTCTTTTGAAGTTCTTAACAAAAGCGTGAGTAGATTCAATTTTCATGAACTAAGGAGGGCAAAGAAGTCCTCAAGATTTTTAGTTTTGGTAACGTTTCTTCCTTCTCCTATGTCTTTAATCATGGCTAAATATCTTTTTTCAGCCTTGGAGGATAAATTACTTTCTTCAGGCTCACCGACGGAAATAACCAGCTCTCTTTTTACAAGTTTATTAAGAATCAAGCGGACCGTCTCTTGCAAAGAAGAAAATCCATAATCTTTGGCGGTCATCTCCGCTGCTATTTTTAAATCGGCCGACATAGGCACTTGTAAAATCGTTCTGGTCATATATTACAATTATATTACTTTTGTATTTTGTTTGTCAAGAGTTACTTTCCAAATCACAAAAGGAGTCGTCAGCAACAAAACAAATCCTAAATATTCCAAAATCTGGGGCCAGAAGAAGATGTAAACAGTGATTGGTGATTGGTGGTTGGTGGTTGGTAATTGCCATCCATTCTCCCAATTGTTAATTAAGACATGGGGTAAAAAGTTAATTTTCAATTTCCAATTATAAATTTTCAATTGAAATGCTAGCCAATCCTTCGAGTACGCTTGAGATAAAATAAGAGAGGTGTTAGGGACGAAAGGCTGGGTACTACCTGGAATTTCCACTTTATAAAAACCTTCGTTGGGGTGGGAAACTTTAATGTCTCCTCCACCTTCCAGGTGAGGTTGCGCCGCAGTCGAACGCGGCTGGGACGTTTGACGTCCCGCCTGCGGCACACCTGGAAGGTGAATATCGCTTTTAACAATTTTAATTCCTGTTAAAAACCGGTACGGAATCGGATTGACGGTTACGCGAAACAAATCATTAATTGTCTCCTCCTTACCGATGGAAATGTTGTTGAAATGTAAAGAATAACCTAAGCCATATAATTCCATCGCTGGCTGAATAAAATATGAGGTATTTACTTGGTTACTTTTGGGCAAATATGTTTCCAGATCCGCATGACGACTATTCAAATTTTCCAACCAGAATAAAATTGACTTGCCTTTTTGATAACGACTTTCCACGGCAATTAAATAAGACAAGCGGTTTTCCAAAGACGGCAATAATAAATCCAAACAACTGCTGTTATCTAAAGACCCAAATCTCAAAAACTCTTGATTATTTTCCTCAAGTTTCTCTAAAGAAAATTTACCGGAAAATTTATTATCGCAGCTTAATTTCTCCTTTTTCCATAAATCGCCAACTAAAGCGGAGTCATAACTAAATAAACCGGTAACTTTGGGCACTTGTATTTCCAAATCACCTTTGTTTATATAGCTTAAATTGGTAGCTGAGCCGCTGGCTATCGAAATTAATTCTTTGTCTAAATAAATTTTTGGCTCGTAAATTTTAATTTTAGAAAGATCATTGGGGTCGACTTCAGTTAATTCTTTTTGGTCAATTTTCGGTACAAGCAATAACCCATTTTCCAAATCTTTTGGAAGGCTGGCCTGAAAACTAAAGTAAGATCCCCTATCTTCAACTTTAAATTCCAGTTCTTCCTGTCGTCTGTCGGTAAAAAGCGAGCGAAAGGGATAATAGATGGTATTTGGTGGCTGGTTGTTAGTGGTTAGTAAAGAAATATAATAACCACTATCTACGAACGCCTGGTCGAAATTATTCCATTTATAAACAGGGCCAACTTGGGGTAAATTTTCGGCTATAAAAACAAAATCTTTTGGTTTTGATTTCAAATCTACCTGATAAATTTTGATTTTTCCAAATGAAGTAGCGAGTTTAATTTTTGAGGAATTACTGATTAAGCTTTGAAGTTCATCTAAATACAAAGATTTTGGCGAGGCATAAGAAACAACATTACCGTCCAAAAGCAGCCAAGAAATTTGGTACTTTTCCGAAATATTTTCCAACAAAAGCAGGTTTTGAGAATATAAAGCGTCCGTAATCTCCCAATAGTAATTTTCATTTTGACGACTCCAGACATCAAACGCACGGTCTAAAATTGGCTGCTTAATTCCATACCATAAAAAACCGGAACCACTGTAGTTAAAGTCGTAAAAAGACCAACCCCAAAAACTGTATTGAGGAAAATTGGCAATTCGGCCTAAAGGTTGCGTCTTAAAATAATTGAAGACCTTAAAATATTCCTCTGGAAAAACGGTTTTTTCTTTTTGATAAAATAAACTTCCCTTAAAAACTGGCCAACCGACGATAAATATTAAAAATAAAAATATCACTAACACAAAGTACCTTAATTTATTTTTTATTATCGCTAACCAAAAAACAACGCTGTTGGCGATAAAAATCGCCAAACATAAAGCTAAAATTAAGGAAAATTTGGTAAAAGGAAAACGAAAAACCTGTCCTACCAGAGGTAATTGATAAAAAAGTCTATTGATCGCAGAAAAAACCGGCGCTTCACTGGCAAGCAAAATAAAAGAAAATACCCCCAAAGGAACAAAGTAAATTATTCTTTTGTTATTTTGGTAAAGTCCGTAGATTAAGCCCAGAACGGCTGACGAAAATAACAGATATCCTGAAATCTTAAAAAATGGCTTTTGGGTATATTCCACCCAATCTCCCATTTGCACAATTTGACGACCGTTTTGACCAACCTCTTTATTATCAAACCAAAATCCCTTTAAAAGAATAGAATTATTTAAATCTCCATATTTTTTATTTTTATATAAACTGTCCTCAGAAGACATAAAATTGTTCTTTGCCTCAAGAGGAATCTCGCGATTAGTCACCACAAAATATATATTTGGGAGTAACCAAAAGAAATTTACTGTCAATACCGACAAGTAGGCAATAATTATTCTTTTTAGGCTTTCTTTGTCTTTCTTTCCTAACCAATAAATTAAAAAAACTAATGAAAGCGCACACAACCAAACTAAAAATAAAGTTAAAACATAACCCTGGGGAACGGCTAAAAAGCTAATTAAAAGAAGAAAAAACAAACTAACTTTACTTCCTTTCTCTAAAAAATTTAGGTTCGCCAAAAAAAGCCAAGGCAAGAAAGCAAAGTGGTGAGAAAAGGGCTCAAAGGGAGAATAAAACATTTGAACCGTTGCTAGATTTAAAAGATAGAAAACCGCCCCGATTAAACAAGCCAAGTTTTTTCCCAAACCCTCAGAATCCCGAAAGATAATCTCTTTAAGTAAAAAATAAACCCCCAAAGGCCCTAATAAAAGCATCAAAAAATGATAAAAATACCTTAAAAAATTACGGGGTAAAACAAAAGAAACTAACCATAAAAAGATCTGCCTTGGTAAGTCGGAAGCATGTCCCATTCCTCCTAAAAGCCCCAAACCTTGATACTCCTGCCAGGCGGAAAAAATAGATCTTTTAACGTTTAGACCAAAGTCAAATTCCGGGTGGAGATTGTCCCATCCGGAAAGAAAAGTTCCCGTCTTGTAATTAAGCAAAAAAAATAATATAACAATTACCAAAAGAAAGAGAGGAAAAATATTATCTAAAATTTTTTCTATAATTTTTTTCATTGAAATAATTCTTGGTATCTTTTCCCAGTAACCGACCATTTTCTTTTCTGGTAAAGAGATCCAGAAAATTCTTCAATTTTATTTAAAAGTTTTTGATTCTCTGCAAAAGATTCCATCTTGTTAATAACTTTTTCATTTTGAAGGGAAAAAGAAATATCCTCAAAATTCAAATCTGATTTTTTTTGAGACCCCTCAAAATCTTTATTCAAAGCATATCCCTTAAGGTTATCAGAAACCAAAAAAGGTTTTTTGTAAGAAAAAACAAGTGAAAGTGGACCACTGGCTGAAACTAAAACCCGGTAAGGTAAAACCGCCAAGTCAGCCGAGGAAAAATAAAGGCCGATTTCTTCTTCTTTAATAAAACCTGTTAAAAGGATTTTGCCGCCAGCCTCCTTAATGCGATTATAAATTTCTTCAAGATATTTTCTGTAAACCGGGTCGTCTTTATGAACCTGGCTTTCTCCTCCAACCATCATCAGTAAAATTTTTGACGAAGGATTCTTTTTAAAGTGTTCCGCCATTTTCTCCACTAACCAATCAGAACCTTTATACCAAATCAAAAAACCAAAACAGAGCAAAACGAATTCCTCATTATCGATTCCTAATTTTTCTCTGGCCTCTTCTTTTTGATAAACTTTTTCCGGCTCATCAACTCCATGGGGAATAGTCACAACTTTTTCAGGTTTATTAAAAAGACACAAAAGTTCCTGACGCAAATACTCTTCAAAAACCACAACTTTTTTAGAGCAAAGGATAATAAAAAAATAAAGGATTTTAAGACCAAGGCTGCCGAACCTAACTTTTAGGCTTTTTGTTTTATCACCTAACTGGGGAGCCACTTTTTCATAATCTAAAAGAACTCCGTGAGAAACAAAAAAAATCTCTTTCCCTAAAACTCTAAGAACAACAAAAAAGAGCGGCAATAAAGTAATACCCACTAAATTCCGGCCAAACATTCCCCACTCAAAACAAAAAAGAATCTTTTTTTGTCTGGAAGCTAAAATTTCCTTTAAAATATCCAGAAGCAAGAAAGAACTTCCTCTTTGCCAACATCTTAGAACCTTAACATTAGCTTCTTGATAAAGGCTATCTTCACCCGATAATTTATCCGCCAAAACTTTAAAGGAAAAATCTTTTCCCATTGAAATAAGCGTGCTTTTGGTATAGTGAGCCACCGCGCTGAATTTATTTCCGTGCAAGCTTCCTTTGGGCGGATAGGTAGAAACTACCAGAAGATCCTTAACCATAGGCTAATTTTATTATTACGCGTTATCTAAAACAAGTTCTTCCGCAAAAGAAGAATTATAGTTACTCCTTAACCAATTCAACTTGATTTGGAAAATATCTTTCAAGCTTCTAAAAATATCTCTGGCCAGCTTAACCTTACTGCCATTTTCAATATGACCCCAGGCAACCGGAAGCTCAATTGTTTTATAACCCAATTTTTTGGCCAAAAAGATAATTTCCATATCAAAACCCCAACGATCAATTCTAGCTAAGGGAATCGCTTCCTCAATTAATTTTCGTGAGAAAATCTTAAATCCGCCTTGAAAATCCCAGGCAAAAACTCCCAATAAGGACGAAGCGACTAATGAATGGCCGTAGCCGACAACCCGTCTTAGCCAACTTCTCTTGATCAATTCATTTGCCCCCGGTTTTTTCTTGCTGCCGATTAAAAGATCATAATCTTTTTTAATAAAGGGCATAAACTTACGGATATTGGTTAAAGGAATGGAAAAGTCAGCATCAGCATATAAAGTATAATCCGAGTCAGAAACCAAAGTCGCAAAACGCAAAGCATAACCCCGACCTTTATTTTGGGTGTAAGTGATGATATTAATTTTAGCGTTTAATTTTTTGGCCAAGAATGATTTTTCAAAGCGGAGGATTTTTAATGTTTCATCAGTGCTGCCGTCGTCCACAAAAATCACCGTTGTCAATTTTAAACCACGGAAATTAAAACCTTTTTTTAAGGTCTCAATTGCTTTTTTAATCCGGTTACCTTCGTTGTAAACCGGAATGACCAAAGTTAAAGTTTTCATTTTATTCAACAAAAAATTATTAACTTATAATCTTATACGTTAAAAACAAGAAATCTTCTAAGTTTTAACCTACACCCCACCCAAACAGATCCCTTTCTTGCTCACGCAAGAAAAACTTGGGACCCGTCTGGGTGAGGTAAGGCAATACAGGAAACAGAAGCAGGACCGACCCAGCTCAACGCCAATGTTGATGAAGGGCAAACAAGTACTCATTACTTGTTTGGTTAGGCAGTCCTTGCCTACTAGAAGCTCCCTAACTGGAGCAGAAAAGGCTACTTGCCGTAGCACGAGCAAGGTCTGAGCGTCAAGCCCATAACGCCAGACGCACCAGCGGGCACTCCGATGCTGCCATCAGCCATCTGGCCATCCTGGTGACAGGACGTAGTGTTCGTCGCCGGGATCGACCCGAAATAGTGCCCATCGGGGTACCTTACCGACCACGTTCCTGGGCAATCACCAACGATGGAGACAATTTGCAGATTCGGGAACTTTGCCACGTAGTCTTCGCCAGGCTTGACCAGACCGATCATCTCGGCGACGGACTGGGCCGTGGTGGGCCAGGCCGACAACATCGACGCGGCGGGCGCGGCGGTAGTGGTGCCAGTGGGTATGACCAAGATCTGTCCGACCGTAATCGTGTACGGAGGCACAATCCCATTGGCCTGGACGATCGCCTTCCAATCGACTCCCAGCTTGATGCCGATCTTGGAGAGACTGTCCTTTGGCTGGACCACGTATGTGGATGGCACGTTGGCCTCTGGGGTTTCAACCTGGGCCTTCTGAGCCACTCCAGCAGAATTGAATCCCATGTCCGCCAGCACCCTCATGAGGTAGGCCAAGAACTTACCGGTTTCCTGATCTGAGACAGAAGCCTTCAGGAAAGCGGCCTCTTCTTGCTGTTCCCGTACCGTCTTGGCCTCAGATGGCTCATCGCGGAGAAGGTCGGAGGTCTTCACATACCCCTCTTGGCCGCCCTTGAACTCGACCTTGGCCCAACCGTTGGAGTCCAGGGTCGCTTCCACCAGCTGAAAGCCAACGGTAGTCGTCACGACCTGAGAGACGACGTCGTCCGGAGCGTCATAGATAACCGCCCCGCTCTTCACCCAGCGCCGGAGACCACCAGCAGAGACAACCATGGCTAAACCGAGCGTCAGTACCAACGCCAGGACGATCGCCAATCCGATCCGATTCTTCAGGTTCATTCCTAACCTCCTAGTTTGGTCTGCTTTAGGCATGCCAACATGGCCATACTCTAAGCTTCGACCCCCCGTGGGTCGGGCTGGACCTCAGCCTGTGGCGTCCCGTCGTTCGGGACACTCGAGTTTGGGGAGCCTTTGGCTTCCCCTGGGATCTGTCCCGAACTCTCGAGTTCCGCTGCTGGGGTTTTTCGTCGGGTTTTCCTTCCCTACTCCCTTTTTTTACTTCAATGACAGAGTTGAGCCGGAGCGCTCTCTTCTGCCTGGATCGGGAGATATCTCGCTTTGCCTATCCAGAGCAAAACAAGCGTTCGTTCGCAGCTGCGCAGGCCGCGAACTCCCATATTTGTATCCTGCCAGGTCGGCAGTCTGGTTTCGCTCGAGCTCCTACCATCAACTAAGGATGGGTCTGGAGTGAGGCTACTTCCAATTTTCCTCGCGCCCACATCGGGCTTGGGTTGGACAGCTAAGCTGCCCTGAAGACTTTTTTTTCATCTTCACCCTGAGGACAGAAATAACAACCAGACTTGTATCTGATTCCCATTTCTGCCCCCAGGGAAACCTTTAAAAATTGTGTTTCCTGTATGCCTATGTTAATGTGCTGATCTAAAATTTGACTTTGAGCGCATATTGCCCCAAGTTTCCTCTTAGATCTCCCTTGCCTTGCGGCAAAGTTCCGGCTTGGCCAGTCCTCCTCCGTCTCGCCATTCGGCGGGACTTCGGACGGACCTCCTTTGCTCTGCTTTGCAGAACTCAGTCGGAAATCGAGAGGCCAACGCTCGTTAGGCCTCCCGGTTCCCGACCATAATTCAGAATTTAGAATTATGAACAATGAATACTGCAATGATCTTTTTTGTGATCTTGACAATCTTTAAAAATTAATCTTAAATAAACTTATGACTCTAACCCAAAGAGATTTTGACGAAATTGAAAAGCTTATGGACCAGAAACTGGACGAAAAGCTCAAATTTCTCCCAACCAAAGATGAATTCCTTGGCAAAATGGATGAGGTTATGGACGAGCTCAAAACTATCCGCGAACAACAAGAAATCATCACCGAAACACATTCGCGACATTCTGATCAGTTCGAAAATCACGAATCAAGAATTAAAAAGCTTGAAAATACAACTTCTCCATCACTATGAGCTTTCGCACTTTCTGCGATGAGTGTCAAAAAGAGATAAAAGATCAAGATAATTTTTATCGGTTAGACAATCATGGAAAAGATTGGGGAATCTTATTCTTCTGCCCCAAATGCTTTAAAAAGCACTGGCAAGGCACGCTCCCAAACACTAAACACTAATCCTCTTAAGTTTTTAAAGTGCTATGCTTTAGCTTCACACACCTTGTGTGGAATAGTTACACACCTTTGGCAAAAACAAAAAAAAGACTTCTCGGTCTGGGCCAGCTAAGCTGGCTTATGGAACCGAGCGAATTCCTGCCTTAAAGTCTTTCTTGTTTAATATTCAATTTTCAAAAGGTCCAGATTACTTTTCTTCCTGTTTGAGGAAGGCTAATTTGGCACCAACTAAACTGGTAGCCATTAAGCCTAAAGTTATGATCCAACCAAATGAAGTTCCTGTTGGCGGCAATACTTTTATGCCCAAAACTTTCTTTTCAAAGCAAATTTGAGCCTGGTCAGAATCAGATTTACCGTCAGCCTCAGCAGAAGCGGTGTTAACCACACAGATCAAGCTTCTGTCCGCGGGTAAATTCTCTTGGCCAAAAACTCTGGTCATTACCTCATATTGACGGGACTCACCGGATTTAAGATTGTAGACATCAAATTGCAAGGTTCTGGAATCAGAATTCCAACCAGCCGGTCCCCAAACAAAGTCTAAATAAGAAGGAAAAACGTCCTTAACCGTGACTTTGCCAAATTCCGAAGAACCGGTATTTTTAACTTCCAAACGGTACAAAACCAATTCGCCCGGGCTAAATTTAGGATCATTGACGCCTAAGTTATCCACAAAAAGATTAGAAGAAGGATTTTTAACGGTTTTATCAATTAAAATGTCGCCCGTACCAAAACATCTTTCCCCACCACCATATATCGGTTCACAAGTCCATCCGGCCATAGCGGGCTTTACAAAGATCGAAGTAAGAACTAAAGATAAGACCCCGGATAAAATAAGTTTTGTTAGTTTCCTGTCCATATTTTTTTATTTACCCTCCGTAGCTTTAGCGAAGGAGGGACCTCATTTAAAAATTAACTGGCGGGATTATAACATCCCGAAAACCCTTTGTCAAGTATTATGGGTCATAACAAGAATTTCTAATTTTAAATTTTTAATTTCTAATTAATTATTGGCCAATAGGTTTCGCCGCGTCAGACGCGGCTTCAACGGTTATGGGTTTCGCCGAGTCAGACTCGGCGGCGACCGTTACCGGTCTTGCAAAAACCAGTAAACGTTCCTTCGTGGTGCCCGGCCCTGTACCAGTCGGTACAGGACTAGTCGGGCACCCAAGTTAATTACTTTGAGTTTGGATTTAAAGTAAGGAGTGAAATTGGTCTTGCCGCGTCAGACGCGGCTTCGGCCATAACAGGCCTCGCAAAAATCAGTAATCTTTCCTTAGTGGTGCCCGGCCCTGTACCAGTCGGTACAGGACTAGTCGGGCACCCGTTAATTAAAACTTAACTCAATTCTCTAAACTCAGGACTGTAATCGGCCTAGCAAACACGAGTAAACGCTCCTTAGTGGTGCCCGGAGGCCAACAAGTTTGTAAAACCAAACGTTTACCTTCTGCCGGATCGGTTAAAAAACCCGTATCTTTCGCGCCAACGATTCTTCTTTCGGTTACCTTATAAAAATAACGCTGGCCGTTATAAAAAATGTTCACCTCATCCCCGATTTCTAAATCTTTGATTTGATAAAAAATCGCGTTAAAACGGGCAGTGTTCCAAGGATAATCAGTTGAATGGCCGAAAATAAAAGTTGTCCCTTCCTGGTCGGGTAAAGAAGTGCCGGCCGCGTGAGCAACACCCAATTTTAAAGCCTTGGTAAACTCACTAACCTTTTCCGCGTTAACGTTGGCAATAACTTTAGCGTTCACGCCAATTTTTGGAATAACAATGCCAAAATTAACGTCCACCGGCACCGGTACCGGTTCAAACACGACCTTTCCCAGTAAATCGGCAAACTGGATTTTTTGGGGCTGAACAGGTTCGTTTTTGACAATTCGTACTGATTCTTTCTTTAACTGGCCTAACCGGAAAGAAGTTTCGGAAATTATAATTGGTAAGACCATTAGTCCCAAAATTGAGGAGGAAATGAAGAAAATCACCAAGCCAAAAATTTGGCTGATTATTGGTTTATCAACTTTTCTTTTAACTTGAACAAAAGAGAGCTTCTCTTTTGGGGCCTGAAGCAGCAAAAGATTCTCCTTAAGGGAGTTATCAAACAAAGTTAATTGGTGAACGCCTTGGGGAAAAATCATGGCCGGATTTTACCATGAATTCTCTTCTTTGTCAATCTTATAGGCTTTAACAACAAATGCCACTAATGAACAGAAAGAGCCAGGGTCTAAGTCTTAGTCGCGTTGAATGCGATTTTAGGCTCTAGCCTGGCTCTATTCCTGCTACTCCGACACTGTTGTTTTAACTTTCATCTTATTTCTCCCTTTTCACCACGATAAGCAGCGGTAGGCCAGAAGTAGATGCTTTGGTGATACATTCTCTGTATCCCTGCAGGCAGTTCTCGCCCGGACGGCATATCCCGACAAAAACTGAGTACCCTTCTTCCCTTGGGGGGAAGGTCACCTTCGCGGGAGGGTACAGAATCAACTCTGCCTTGATCACATTACCGTCTTCACAGTAAGAGACACTGACGTCAAACCTCGTCCCCGTGGGGTACTCGGAGGCTACGATTACCAATTCATCTACCGGCTCTGGCGCCACAACAAACTCAACCAGGCCTTTCCCGTGACCCCGGGATACACAATAGTACAGATAGCGTCCCGGAAGAAGATGGCTGGGGAAAACCTCCTCCATAGTGTGCTGGTCTTCTCCGGTGAGGCTGGACCGTACGACTCCCAGCGATTCCCCCGGGAGCGATTTCTCGACAGCTGGCCATTGCCCAAAGTCGCGATCAACCAGGTCGAGAAGTCCGTCTTCGTCCACCAAAGTCTCAGGTGGAATAGAAATGAAACCCGAAATGTTTGGGTACCACCCGTCTGGCAGACGAATCTTCACGACCGTCCGGTCCTTATCGTCCTCAACGGAAATCACCTCGGGATTTTCGGTCCCACGCGGGGTCTTTTGGTAGCCATGAGTAGTTGACTCCGGCGAAGCCTTACTACAGGCTGCCAAAGCCAAGGCCAACACTAACACCATCATGAAAGCTCTCTTAAACATCGCTGTCTCCTTACTTATCTTGTCTTGACAATCTCCAGGATACTACCTGGCAAAAACCAGCTCGTTCATGCCTACTATTGGAGGGTCTCCGTGAAGGATAAAGGATTTCTCCATCCACTGAGTTCTTCCTCCCAGTTGAATAAACTTTCCTTGAATGAGGTACCCTCCGAGAGCAAGTTTTCCAGGAAAGAGAATCAGGGTCGTTCCGTCAAACAAGGGCATAGGATCTTCGATCGGAACTGCTTCCCCCGTCTCCAGCTTGAACAAACGAACCTCCTGGATATTCCATCCCGGTGAGCTGACAACGGCTACCGCCCGCTCAGCATTCACCAAAGCGATCTCCACCTTGACGGAAAAGAGCGAACAGCCCGTAACCATCAAGAGAACAACGATGAATACAAAAGCCATCTTCCGCAACATCTTGACCCTCCAAGACGAAAATAGAAACTCGGTAACCCGAGACCTCCTCAATTGCAGGCAAGCCAGGCTCAAGCTTGTTAAGCCCAAGTTGCCTGCAACCAGGAAGAGAGAATAATTAGTGAGTAGCAGGGAGAAAACCTAGAAACAAACTTCGTTAAACCAATGCTTTTTACTGGTTTAAGCTTGTTCCCAGATAGCTCCCTGCTTAAATTAGATTATTAAAGAGCTAATTAACGAGTGAAGGATAACATAAAATAGCCTAAAAGTCAAGACTATAGGATAATGGGTGAGGGATATCAGAGCTTGGATACTAGATATTAGAAAAATCTAAAGCTCTAATATCAAATATCCAATATCCAATCTCAATAATTACCCCGAAGCTCCCCGGTGCATTTCGGACTTTCGCTTTTCTCTTTGAAGAGAAATCGGCTCTTTTTCCGCTTGCTCGGCCTTTTTTTGTACTTCCGGTTTCTTTTCTTCTTTAAGCTGCTTAATCATCTTGTCTTCGGAAAAACCGGGCTTGCCGCTTACCTGCTTGGGAAGTTCCTGTTGTCTTTTTTGGGAAATGGCCAAAATTTCTCTTTGGACTTGTTGGTAACGGGCAGTCACTTTCTGACCTTCGATTTTCTTCATTTGCTCAATTTTTTTATCTTCCGCGACTTTAGCCGCTTCTTTTCCACCATCAACTTGGGCCGCCGTATCTGAGCCAGAATTACCCAAACCAAAACCCGTCTCCAGGCTTTGCTTAACCTGACCGGCCGCTTTCTTGGGCATCTGTTTGACATTCGAGGCCACTGCCCCGCCCATATCTTCAAGTGTTTCCAAAGGGTTTTTAATAATAGGGGGAACCATAAGTTTAATTTTTAATTTTTAATTTCAAATTTTTAATCAATATCAAATGAATCAATTTTAAATTTTAACATTAAACATTAATTAGAAATTAAGAATTAGAAATTAAAAATTTTTAGTATTCTCTTCTTCCCTCAAGGGCTCTTTGTAACGTTACTTCATCAGCATACTCTAAGTCGCCGCCCACGGGCAAACCGTGAGCTAGCCTCGTAATTCGTAATTCGTTAATTCGCCCGCCCGCCGAGTCAGACTCGGCATGGCGGGCGGGCAATTTTTTAATCTCATTACTAATGAACATCGCCGTCGCTTCCCCTTCCATGTTTGGGTTTGTCGCTAAAATAATTTCCCTTGCCTCGCCGAAGCTCGAAAAGCGAAGGCGGGTCAACAATTCATCGATTTTAAGTTCATCCGGGCCAATGTTGTTTAGGGGAGAAATGGCCCCGCCCAAAACATGGTATATTCCCTGATATTTCCCCGTCTTTTCGATCGCTAAAATATCCAAGGGCTGTTCAACCACGCAAATCATAGTATGGTCCCGTTTAATATCACTACAAATCGGGCAAGGGTCAGCCTCGGCAAAATTGAAGCAGATTGAGCAATTAACCGTATCTTTTTTAAGATTTTTTAAAGAGTCACCAAATTCATCAAGCATTTCCTGAGGGACATGGAGTAGATAAAAAGTCAGTCTGGCCGCAGTTTTGGGCCCAATTCCCGGCAAACGTTCAAAAGAGTCTATGAGATTCTTTATAGGCTTGGGAAGATTCATATTCTCTAATTATCAATGATCAATGATCAATTATCAATTAGTTACTTTCTGTAAGAAAATATCTTGTGGTAATGAAGGCAGCCGGCAATAAACACGGCTGTTATTGACCGTTGCTTGTGAAATAATCCAGCAGTATAATCCAAAGGGTTTGAATTCGAAGATGTCAATACCAAAAGAAAGACCAGCTGTTACCCCTGCCGAAAGCAAAAGAGTCTACAACCGAGACGCTAAGGATTTTGCTGCCGTCGCTCCAACTCTTTTATGGTGGGAAGCATTGGGAAAACCAACCTATAAGCTTCGTCTTCAAGAAATTTGTAATCCTTCCACAAGACTTTTAGATTTAGGCACGGCTAGTGCCAGAGTCCCAATATTTCTTTGCGAAACTTTTGGGGTTCAACCGTCAAATGTAACTGGGATTGAGATTAGTCCCGAACAAGTTGCTATCGCTCGGCAGCGCCTACCAGGAGCTGATATTAGGTGTGGAGATATTACCGATCTTACATTAGACATTCCAATAGGAGCTTATGATTTAGCCACTTCCAATATGGTTTTTGAGTTCCTGGATCCACCGGGATTGGAAAGAGCCCTGGTCTTAGCACACCGATCTTTAAAAACCGGAGGAAATCTCTTCTTTATCACTACTCATCCGGAAAAAATGAGAATGGACAGCGGTTTAACAGAGCCGGGGCCTTTTACAATAGCATTCCCCTGGGGCGGGTCAGGACCAAACTTTTTTAGGACAACGGAGGATTTTGCTGAAGCTTTACAAAAAGCTGGTTTTGTAATTGATTCGACTGAAGGTCTTAAAATTCCACCAGAAGCAAGAAGTCTTGATCCGGAAAAATTTGACGCTTTCGTGAAATATCCTTTTATTCGCCTTGGCGTCTTTGCTCACAAACCTTAAGAAATAATTTGAAACTACTGTCCCAAAAGCCCCTGAAGTCCCCCGCTCATTTCCGAAAGTTTCTTGGCGGCAATTTCTTGGGACATTTTAAGCGCCTTGTTAAGTTTTTCCCTGACCAAATCGTTAGAAACCCCCTCAATTTCAAATTCCAAGATCTTTTGATCACCGGTGATCACAATTCGCACCCCGTTTTCGTTTAGTTCCACTTTTTCCTGCGCCAAGCTTTGTTGAATTTTCATTGCCTGATCACGCATTTGCTTAAGATCACCTAATTGTTTAAAGGGGTTAAGCATAGATAAACTCCTTCGGTTGTCATCGGAAATTCTGAACGCTTGAATTAACGCGAATTTGGCGCTATCCAAAACTATTTATAAATTCCAAGGTTTTTTTGACGCGCTCACGAATTTATCCGAATAAAAAGATATTAAAAATAGGGTCAATTTATTACGTTACTTTTGTTAAAAATTTCTTCGGCTAATTTAACTAAATCATCCTCACCGACTTCAGATTTCACTGGCGGGGAAGAAATCTCGGCCAACCCTTCGGTTGTGACCGGAACGGCAACCGGAGTCGGAATAATTCTTTTGGGTCTTTCTCCCAAGACATATTTTATCTTTACGGGCACCGCTAAGACTTGGCCACAAACCTCTTCCACAATTTTTCGACATTTGTCCGATTCTAATTGATCTTTATGAAATTTGTAAAAAACCTCCAGAGTCAAAAATTCCTCTTCGATCGAAAGTGGACGAGTGGCTCTTAAAAAGGCTTGAATAGAATGGTTAAGCGGTTTAACTTTGGCCAAGACCTCAGGCCATTTGTTTAAGATTTCCTCCAGTCTAATTGAAGTGAGAGGTGGGAGGTGGGAGGCTTGATATTGCCGTGCGTCGCCAAAGGCTATGCCGGCGGCGCGAGGTGTGATATCTGGACTAGAGGAATCTTTTTTCTTTTCTTCCCTCTCCTTCTTCGCCTCTAACCTCTCACCTCCAGCTTCCGAATCCATCAGTTCGACTTTAACTTCGCCTTCGCTGAAGTCGATCACAACCATCTCCAAAGGGAGTTGCGGAATAACGGCTGATCTTAATTCCAAAGCCGCTTTGGCAAAAAGATTAATTAAGCCTTTTAATTGGTCAATGGTTAAATCGTTGTCCTGCCACTCGCCAACCGTTTCTTCCGCCTGTACACCGTACTTTCCCAGCAAAGATTGTCTTAAGACTTCCAGGACTTCTTCCGTGAACATTCTTAAATTTATTCCTTCCTTAACTGACTTATCAAGCCAAACTAAGGCCTCTTTGGTTTTTCTTTGGGCTAATAAAGTTAAAAAATCTTCAACTCTAACTCCACCAACGACCCCTAAAACTTCGTCTACTGAAGACGATGTAGCTTGTTCTAAAAGCTTAATGGCATCCCGAAAACTGCCACCGGCCGCTTTGGCAATTTTCGCTAAATCCTCTGTCTTAAATTTAAAACCCTCTTCCTTGACAATTTTTTCCAGTTTTCCCACAACCTCTTCTTTGGTAGCTTTTTTGAAAGTAATCCGCGTACAACGGGAGACAATCGTATCCGGCAATTTTTCCGGCGCCGTCGTACACAAGACGAAAACTGCGTGTTCAGGCGGTTCTTCCAAGGTTTTTAGTAAAGCGTTAAAGGCCTCGTTAGTTAACATGTGAACTTCGTCAATAATATAAACTTTATATTTAGCCGAAGAAGGCGCCAGTCTAATTTTATCGCGTAATTCGCGAATATCATCTATCCCCCGGTTAGAAGCTCCGTCAATCTCCAAAACATCCAGATTGGTGCCATTGGTAATCGAGACACAAGTCGCGCACTTTCCACAAGGTTCAAATTCTTTTGTCCCCTTTGGCTCTTTTGTCTCCTTCGCGACCTTCTCACAATTCACCGCTTTGGCTACAATTCTGGCAGCCGAAGTTTTGCCGATTCCTTTAGGCCCAGAAAGTAAAAATGAGTGGGGAAATTTTCCGCTTTCAAAAATTTTAAGAAGAGCTTTTTGAGCCGATACTTGGTCTAATTCGCTAATTTTTTGCGGTCGATATTTTAAATTGAGCGCCTTGGTCATTTATTTTAAAGTCACCAAATTCATCATGATTAAAACCTAAAAGGTGCAAGAGTCCGTGTTCGACCAGTCGGTTAATCGCTTCGTCAACTAAAATGTTTCCCTCACGAGCTTGTTTTTGCGCCTGGGGATAAGAAATCACAATGTCACCCAAACGCAATAATCCATCTTCGCCTCTTGGCTCTTCTAGAGCAAAAGATAAAACATCGGTCACTTCGTCAATTTGAAGATACTGTTTGTTAAGCTGCCTTATTTTTCGATCGCCAACCACCATTATCGAAACTTCAATCCCGTCCATCAACAAGGGTTTAAAAATCTCCGTTACCTTCGCTTTGATTCTTGGCCGACTGATAGGATACCTTGATCCTGAAGATATTAAAGTGGAAATCATATTGTCCGTCAACTAGAACTTAAAACCTACTAACTAGATCAATTCTGCTTTATTTATTGCTTCTCGCACAATCGCAGATACCATGCCTCCGTCTGCCTTACCTTTCACCTTAGCCATCACTTGAGTCATCACTTTACCAAAGTCAGTTGGTGTTGCTTGCAATCCGCCAACAACTTCCTCCACAACTTTTTTGATTTCCTCCGACGATATTTGCTGAGGTAAGTATTTATTCAAAATTGCCAATTCTTCGCTTTCTTTAGCGACAAGGTCTTCCCGCTTTCCAGCCTGAAATGCAGTGATAGATTCCTTATGAGTCTTTACCTGCCGGCGAATTATTTCTAAAACTTCTTCGTCTGAAAGCGCCGCTTTTTTATCAATCTCTTTATTTTTTATTTCCGCTTGAAGCATTCTTAAGGTCGATAAAACCACGGTATTACCGATCTTTAGGGCAGCGATTATTTCTTCAGAAATTTTTTCAGATAAACTCATCTAAATGTCTTTCTCGCCTTTTGCAAAGATTTATTTTTTTCGTACTTAATCCGAGAGGGCTTCAGATAAAACTCTCTTTTCTTCATTTCAACCAATAAATCTTCCGCTAAAATCTTTTTACGAAAGGCGGCGATTAATTGATCATCGCTTTGTCCAATTTGTTTTTTAACAATGGTTGCCATATTAGAGTTAAAAACACCCCCTTCTTATTAAATTTCAAATTCTAATTCTCAAGCAAAGCTTGATCATTCTAAATAATTGGAACTTACTTTTCCAGTAATTTTACCATTTCTTCCAATTTAATTTTGGTCGCTTTTCTTCTAGGATCACTTCTAGTCCCATTAAGGACCATACAACCAGAAGCGTGTAAGAACCAATTTGCTTCGGGATCAAGTTTTTTAAGTTTTAAGTAAATCTTCTTTAAGTTTACACCTTTTTGCCAATTGCCGTAAATACCCAAATGACCGGATCTTGGCCGAATACGAACAACCAACGCAAAGCCGGATTTTAAAGCCAGCAGAGGAATCTCGACGTTTTCCGAAGTTACCGCTATCCCCTCTCCCCATCGAGTTTTAAATTTATAGCCACATTCCAGAATTCCCTCAGCCTCAACCTTTTCTAAAAAAATTCTAAAGATCCCGTCTAAAACTACCAAAGAGACCTCGATTAATTTGGCCGGCGCATCAGTTAAATTTCCCGCCATACCACCTAAGGCCTGATAAAAGGAAAAATCCCAACGGTCAGAAACCGGCTCCGGCCAAGAAAAAAATTTGGCATGGTCAATTTCATTCACCACCGCCAACATTCTTTGGATAGCTTTTTTAGGCCAATCGTCTAACTTTTCATTTTCCTGAAAAATTTCTTTACTCACCAATATGGCAGCACAAGTATCTTCGTCGGTTAGATGATGGTCATATTTGCCGCCGCCCGTATCACAGTGAATAATTTCCGGATCGCCATCAGCGGGTTTACCCTCAAAAGTTAATCCGGCCGGCACAAATTCAACCCTGGCCTTACTCCACCCGGGCAAAAACTGACGGATAAGCCAAACAGACATCATCGCGTCAAGGTCGGGATTATAGTGGGTGACAATTATTTTCATCTTTCAATCTGCTACAAGGACTTTTAGATTAACTTTAAAATTTCCTTGGCTAATTTTTGGGGATCGTGGCGCAACATGCTTCTTTTTAAATTATCGCCGGCAATTTTTTTTACTTCTTCTCCGGAAACAATATTCGCCCTGATTACCCGAAAAGGAAATTTACCCTCCAAATCATCTTTTACCGGTTCCGCCTGCTCTTCTTTATACCTGCGTAAGATTTTCAGGGAGGTTTTCTGACTTTTGTTAATTAAAACATCGTCTATCATCCCCACACCTAAATATTTTTCGACGACCGAAACAAAATCCGAGGCTTTAAAACCATAAGTCTGGCCATATTTGGTCATCAGGTTCAAAATTAAAACTCTTTTTGCCCGTGACTTACGGATTGCCTCGGGAATTCCTTTAACAATTAGGTTTGGGACTAAACTCGTGTATAAATCGCCCGGTCCTATAATAATTAAATCGGCCGAAAGAATTTCTTTTTTGGCGACGGCATAAATTTTAGCCTGGGGAATGGTCTCAATTTCTACAATTTTCATCCGGCCGTCATGTTTCGGCTCATCAATGGAATGTTCACCGATAACCTGATAGCCATTTTCATAGCGCGCCACTAATTGCACATCGTCCAAGGTCACCGGCAAAATTTTTCCTTTGGTATGCAATAATCTCTGTACCACCTCGACCGCTTTAACTTGGTTTTTATAAATATCGGCCAAAGCCGCCATAAATAAATTACCAAAAGTCATCCCCGAAATTCCCACTCCCTGATGAAAACGGTAGGTAAAAAGCTGGCGCAGAATTTCCTGGTCACCCGAATCTTCAGCCAAAGCCACTAAGCACTGCCTGATATCTGAAGTTGGCAGTAAGCCAAATTCATCGCGTAAGACCCGATTTGAACCGCCGGAATCCATCATGGAAATTATGGCCACCAGATCAACAGGAGCATTTTTTAGCCCGGAAAGAACCACGAAAGCCCCCGTCCCTCCCCCGATAATAACAATTTTCGGCTTTTTACTCATTAAAAAGCAATTTTAATCTTTTCTAAAATACCGTTGGTTGATAAAATCCTAACTACGTCATTTATCGTAATTAGAAGAATCAAACCCAATAGAACAATCATGCCGGCATTGTTAACCCAAGCCTCAATCTTGGGAGCAATTTTCCGGCCGAAAAAGACCTCAACCGTTAAAAACAGCAAACGGCCGCCGTCTAAGGCCGGAAAAGGTAAAATGTTAATGATGGCTAAATTAACTGACAAAATTCCCAAAAACTCCAAAATCGCTAAAACCCCAGATTTGGCGACCATACCCGTGGCTTGATAAATTCCTATCGGTCCGGAAATATCTTTAGGTACCTGTCTTAAGAAAATCAAACTACCCAGCATCTCCCCTAACGATTTAAGGATCATTTTGCCCCAATTTACTGATTCGATAAATCCTTCCCTGATGCCATAAAATGGCATTTGCCAAAAAGGAAAATGCTTCATCTCCACCTCCGAGACGGCGACCCCTAATGGTCCTTCGCCTTCAGGCGGCTTCACGCGGGGAATAATTCCTAAAAAAAGATTGTCGCCATTACAACCGGATTCATCAGGACCTGCGCCTTCAAAAGGGCCTACCCCGCCCCCTAAAACTTGTTTTTTTACCAGACAGGGATTTTCTTTTTCTCTTTTTATTTCCAGACGAATTACCTTGCCGGCTTTTTCTTTAGCCAACTTAATAAACTTTTCCACCCCGTTTATTTTTTCGCCATCAACCGCCACCACTTCGTCATCAACTTTGAGGCCGACTAATTCCGCCGGTGAATTCTTGGTTATCCCGACAACTAAAACTTTACCGGTTTTAACCGGAATTCCGGAAATAAAATAAGTAATTGAAAAGACGATCACCGCCAGTAGAAAGTTCATGGTTACCCCCGCCAAGACAACACCTACCCGACGGCCAATTGATTTGTCGAAAAAAGCCCTACCCTTAAGTTTGAGATTTGGGATTTGAGATTTGGGATTTTCCTGACTCTCTTCCCCATACATCCTGACAAAGCCGCCAATCGGCAAGGCATTAACAGAATATATCGTCTCCCCGATTTTTTTACCCCAAATCCGCGGCGGTAGGCCGATACCGAATTCCTCCACTAAAATGCCGCCTTTTTTAGCTATAATAAAGTGACCAAATTCGTGAATTAAAACCAAGACCGAAAGAATAAGAAGAAAAAGCAAAAGAGTCATCATTGCTAGAGTTTAGAAGAAAAAGGCCTTTTTTTCAAGCAGTTTTTCGGTTACTCTTTCTTGATTGAATAAAATTTCAATGCTATTATCAATCTATTCAAATGGCAGAAGAAAAAGATAAATCGCTTTTGTACGAAATCAAAATTCCCCGCTCTTCGGAAAAAACTCCCGAAGCGGCTTTACAGTTTTTTGCCGGTCTTTCAATCTTACCCAAAAAGAAGTTTTTATCTTTCGGGGATCCCGTTTCTATCGCTTTTGAAATTACCTGTGTCCAACAATCAATCCATTTTTTACTTCACGCTCCGGCGGAAATTGCCCCTCATTTGGAAAGTCAATTGACGGCTCAATATTCGGACGCGGTTCTGTTTAAATTACCTAAAGATTACTTACCGGCTTATCTTTCCGCGACTAAAAAACCTGCTTTTGAACAATTGGTTTTGGGCGCGCCTTTTTATTTATCTTTACGAACCTACAAAGACTTTAAAGAAGTCGATCCTCTTTCGGGAATACTGGGAACGATGTCTAAGGCCGGACCGAACGATTTTTTTTTGGTGCAAATATTATTAGCCCAGGCCGGTAATTGGCAAGCTTACGGCCGCTCTTTAATCGAAAGGGGAATTCAGGTGGACGCCACTCATTCCAAAGCTCATCCATTCGCCCGCCAAATCCAGGATAAAATTCAAATGTCCGGTTATTGGACGGGAATTCGTTTAGTCGCCTCATCCGGCCAGCAATTGGCCAATTTGGCCGGTTCTTTCGGGACTTATACTTCGGGCGAAGGCAATCTTTTGAAACCTAAAAAACCGGGTATGTTTGAAAAAAATAAATTACTTAAATCGATTCTCGATCGCTCGTTCAAGTTTATTCCTAAAAATCAAGTCTTAAATCTTGAGGAGTTAGCCTCCATTTGGCATTTACCCGGATTATCACTGACCGGAATCAGAAATATTTCTTGGGGCACGACTTTAACCGGTGAACCGCCGCAAAATCTACCGGTAGCCGAAGGACTTGAGGAAGCGGATAAAATGCAGATTAATTTTATTGCCCGCACTGAATTTAAAAACCGGATTGCCACTTTCGGGATTAAGAAAATGGATCGCAGAAGACATGTTTATATTGTCGGGAAATCCGGCACGGGAAAATCTTGGTTAATTGCCAATATGGCGATTAATGACATGCGCAACCGCGAAGGCATGGCGGTTATCGATCCTCACGGCGATTTAACCGAAATTCTTTTGGATTATGTTCCCTCCTACCGCCTAAACGAAGTTTGTATTCTTGACCCATCAGACACCGATAATCCTTTTCATTTAAACCCGCTGGAAATTAAAAGTGATTTTAAGGGTGATCTTCGGAGCCAAAAGGATTTGATCGCCTCAGGCATTGTCACCACCTTTCAAAAACTTTACGGTCACTCTTGGGGGCCAAGACTGGAATATATTTTAAGAAATACAATTTTGACCTTGACGGATGTCCCTAACTCCACCTTTTTGGATATCCCTAGAATCCTGACCGATAAAAACTTTCGTGACAAAGCGGTCGAAAAGTGCCAGGATCAAGTGATGGTTAATTTTTGGAAAAATGAATTTGATAAGATGAGCGAAAACTTCCGCTCCGAAGCTGTCTCACCAATTTTAAATAAAGTCGGGCAGTTTATTTCTTCCAATATCATCCGCCAGATTATCGGCAGTCCTCATTCAACCATTGATCTAGAGGATATTATGAATAACGGCAAAATTTTAATTCTTAATTTACCCCAAGGGAAAATGGGCGAAGATAACGCAGCTTTATTGGGCGCCATGTTTATTACCAAGATCCAATTGGCGGCCATGAACCGGGCTCATATCGCTGAAGAGGAAAGACGGGATTTCTTTTTGTACGTGGATGAGTTTCAGAACTTTGCCACCTCCTCTTTTACCAAAATTCTGGCGGAGGCCAGGAAATACCGCCTTTGCTTAACCCTAGCCAATCAATATATCGGCCAACTATACAGCGCAGAGATGAAAGATAATCTTTCTAAGGCAATTTTCGGCAATGCGGGCACGATCGTTTCCTTTATTGTTGGCGCCGATGACGCCAAAGTCTTGGCCCGCGAGTACGGCCAAACTTATACGGAAGAACAACTGGTTTCACTGGGAAAATACCAAATTGTCACCAAGCTTTGCATTGACTCCTTAACCTCGACTCCTTTTTATGCCACAACTTTACCCCTGCCCAGATGTAGAAATCAAAATCGGGAGAAAGCCTTAAGGTTGTCCAGAGAAAAATACACTAAACCAGCAACCAAATAAACAAATTAAATCTGGAGAATCTCCCCTTCTTTTTTCTTCTCTATCCCGATCACTTTTTCCACATATTCATCGGTCACTTTTTGTAGATCGGCTTCAGCCTTAAATTTATCATCTTCGCCCATTTTTTTACTTTCAAAATCATTTTTAATAACGATCATTTTGTCCCGACGGATATTACGCAAAGCAACTTTGGCTTCTTCCACTTTCTGATGTAATAATTTTACATATTCCTGGCGTCTCTCGGCCGTTAAAGCAGGAATAGAAAGCCGGATAATTCCTCCGTCAATGACGGGCGTCAGTCCCACATTGGCGGCCAAGATACCTTGTTTTATTTCCCCAATTATTGAGCCATCCCAAGGTTGAACAACTAAGGTTTGCTGGTCGGCAACAGAGATCGAAGCCAGTTCTTTAATCCGTAAATTTTGGGTTCCTTGATAAGCGGCACAAAGGACATTTTCCACCAAAGCGGGGGTAGCCCTGCCGGTTCTAATGGAAGCAATCTCTTCCTTAAACACCTCAAGGCTTTTCTCCATTCTTTGCTTAATATCAGTAAAATCTACCATCTTAACAATAAACTAGCACCTTTTCTAGAATTTTCCTCGTCTTTCTAATCTCGCCAATAATCTCATCTCTAAAAACCCGTATTTCTTCTCTTAGATCAATTTGCCTTCCTAACTTACTCTCTAATTTTTTGAGATCACTCTTTGCGACAAAACCATTTTTTCCTACTTTAACCGTAAGACCATTATTAAAAAAGAATCACTTTCTGTCAAGTAGAGCAAACTTATACCTTTTGTATTTATTGGCTTATTTTCAATATCCTATAGTCTTGACTTTTATTCTTATTTGTGGTATTCTCTTCTCAGTAAATTTTCCCGTAAATTGAAGATCCTTGTCTTTGGCAAAAGCGCCAAAGAAAATGAGTTTTTCTATTTTGCTCTTTAAAAATTAAAGGGAATCTCCTCTCAAGTTAGACGAGCCAAAAAGCCATTAAAAAATCCTCATTACTAATTACTGGCTTTGACGGCTTCTTGGTTCGTCTAACGAATTCAGATCGGTAGATCTGATCATATTCCAAGAAGAGGAGAAAAGTCATGTCCAAGACAAAGTCCGTATTTATCGCGTTTGTGGTGGCCATACTCATGCTCACCAACCTCACTGGCTGCGATGGTATGAAGGCGCCTGCAACCCCCACGCCAACCCCCAAGCCAAACTTGATCTACGTCATTTTTTGGCACCAGACGGAAGAAACAGAAGTGAGGGGAATGGTATTCATCACCGAATTCAGTGACCGTACTGACTGCTACGGTGATGGCATCTGTTTCCGTGTCCATTATTTGGACAACTTCCAGAGAGACCAGCTTCTAGAGTTTGCCTTCATAAACCTCAAGAAGCGGTACCCCGAACTATCGACGACAACACAATACGGGACCTTCGGGGAGACCTTCGGGGGGGATTCAGAGTTGTGGGGGATACGCATTCCCTTGCCCTTGCCCTCGCTGACATCTATGTCTATTGTAACACCGACAGACACGCCAGCGCCGACGGCTACGGCTACACCTATGCCAACCTCAACCGCAACACCTGTTCCGCCAACGGCCACAGCCAAACTGAAACAAACGGCGACAGTCACTCCAACGCCTGTAATGGCGCCGTGCTGGAAGTGCGGAGACAGTGGTTGGTGTGTGGATGATTATCCTGTCCCGAAAGGGATGCCGTGCCCCGACAACTGCGACAAGTGTCAGCCCGCTGGCGGTCCGAGTCCCACTCGGACATTCGTTCCTCCAATCCCTACCCCAAGAAGAACCCCCACCCGCATGCCATGAAGATTCCCAGCGGGAAAGAAGGGTTTTTTCTAGGCCCGCCCAAGGTAAGCTAATACGAAATAGCAAAGGAGAAAACGATGTCAAGGAGAATTCTGCCGCTTGTTCTGTTGGTGGTGTTGATCTCCATCGCCGCCTGCGCACCTGTAATGCAGGAGGTGGAAAAAGTAGCGGTCAAGGGCTGGGATGTGAACAACAACAAGGTTTATGATCTTGGGGAGGGAAAGTACAAGGCGTTCTCTAATCTGGAAGGCGTCTTTCCCAACCATAACATCTTCGTCAAGTGTACCATCCAAGCCGAGAACCCTGACGCAACCATCCCACCGCCCTGGGAACAGCAATTTCCCGGTTACAAAATCTACTGGCCAAAAGACGGCAGCTCGCCGTTCGGAGTGAACTTCGAGTTCACTGGGGTGGCGACAGTAACCTGGGAAGTCTGGAAGGGGGCAAATGATCAGGGCAACCTGATCTTCCAAAAAACCGATGAGATACCAAAGGACGAGGAGGTACCCAAGCCCTTTCCAACGGCAACACGAATGCCCTAGGCCTGGGTTCCCCAAACCGCTGAACCAACAACAACCAGTAATGCCTAATTTGCCTGCTCAATAACGATATTCGCATCGTCGCATTTTGGCTAGGCAAAAGAGGCTATACTGGAAAATAGAACTACACCGAGCCCTTTGGGAAGAACCAACACCAGAGGGCTTTTTCGTGGAAAAAAATCTACCGAAGTCTGACAGCTGAAGACTGAAAGCTGGCTACTGGCTACTCCCCTATCTCAAACCTGGAAATTCGGCCAACCTTAATATTTTCCCTAATCTTGCCAATCAGCTCATTAACTAAATCACCTACTGTTCTTGAGGCATCTCTAATATATTCTTGTTTCAAAAGTTCCTTCACATTCTTCGGATTCATAGCCGCCACTTGCATAGCAATTTCGTGAGCCAAAGCTTTAAATTCTTCATTTCTTGCCACAAAATCGGTCTCACATAAAAGTTCCACTACCGAGGCAACTTTGCCCCCATTATGCACATAACACTCAATTAAACCAGAGGCGGTAGCTCGTTCTTTTTTCTTTTCCGCCACTTCCACGCCTTTCACTTTCAAAATTTCCACAGCTTTTCTTTTATCGCCGCCGGCAGTTTCCAATGCCTTTCTGACGTCCATAATTCCCGCGCCGGTCAGTTCGCGCAGTTCTTTGATTTGGTCAAGATTGATATTGTTCATATATTCTCATCCTCTGTCCCACTGGCGGCAGGAAGCTCCTTCTTGCTACTCTTTTTAGTTCTCAAGGTCTTCTTGCTCTTTTTCCCTACCCCTACCGAAGCCTCCGAATCGGAGGCGGAGGGGGGTTCTTTTTCCTCTTTCACTGACTCTTTTTTCTTTTGTTCTTTCAAGCCACTCTCCACCGCTTCCACCAAATAATCAATAATTAATTTAATCGACTTAACCGCATCGTCATTGGCCGGAATAATATAATCAACCAAATCAGGATCGGAGTTGGTATCGGTAACACCAACAACGGTTACCCCTTTGATTTTTGCTTCCTTGGCGGCGCCAATTTCCTTTTTAATATCAATAATAAAAACCGCCGCCGGAATCCCTTCCAAATTCTGAAGACCGCCAAAAGTTTGTTCTAATTTAACAATTTCCCGGTCAATTAACAGTCTTTCTTTTTTCGTAAATTCTTTTAGCTCATCGGCTTCCCGCTTTTTCTTTAAATCTTTTAATTTATCAATACTTTTTTTAATCACTTCCCAGTTGGTTAAAGTCCCGCCGATCCAGCGTTCAGAAACATAAGGCATCCCCACTTTTAAAGCCGCCTCTTTAATCAGGTCTTTCGCCTGTTTCTTGGTGCCGACAAAAATGATTTGGCCACCCTTAGCTGTCGTAGCTTTAGCGAAGGCAGCGGCTTCTTCCAGGCCCTTTTTAGTTTGCACTAAATCAAAAATATGGACGTTGTCGCGGGCGGCGAAAATATAGTGTTTCATCTTGGGGTTCCAACGGGTAATTTGATGACCAAAATGGGATCCAGCTTCCAATAAAGCCTTAAGTTTTATTTCCATGATATTTTTTGTCCTTTAAACCGCCACTAGGTTGAAGAGCCAAGGACAAGCTTACAAAAATAATTTCCTAGTGTGAGAAATTAATTGGTATTTTAATCCATTTTGAGTTTTCTTGCAAGAACATTTTTTACTCTTGTTTTTTTTCTCATCTTTACGTATACTACAATTCGTAATTCGTAATTCGTAATTCGTAATTCGTAATTCGTAATTCGTAATTCGTAATTAGAAATTAGAAATTAGAAATTAGAAATTAGAAATTAGAAATTAAAGTGTATGCCTTTAACAACATCAGCCATTAGAGCCTTAAGAAATTCCGGCCGAAAAGCCGCGAGAAACGCGGTTGTCAGGAAATCATATAAAGAGCTTTTAAAAAAGACCAGAAAGGATCCCACTGCCGCCAATTTAAGCAAAGCTTTTACCTGTCTTGATAAGGCCGCTCAAGCCAATGTCATCCATAAAAACAAAGCCAACAGGTTAAAATCTAGATTGGCCAAATTAGTTAATAAAAAGGCCCCTCCAGCCGCCACCCCTCCGAGTCGGAGGGCTTCGGTGAGTAAAAGAAAAACAGTCAAAAAAACAGTTAAAGAAACGAAGACCCGTAAAGGTCCAACTAAAAAGGTTTGAAGAATTAAGGCTTTCCCTGTCTGACTTGATGGTGATAGATTTTCATTTCGGGCACACTTTGTAAATTTCCCTTACTACATTTTCCGGCCAATCTTCTCATTGCTTGCTCAAAGCCCGATTTTGATAAAATTCTTCTCCTGTCACCGATATCAATCTCCGCCACATCCGCCAAAAGATATTTTGATTCTTTTAATTCCTGACCATTGACATCGGTAATCACCCAACCAAAAACCATCGGCCCGATTAAAGCTTGACTCTGTTGGGAGTCAATAGAAGCTAAAAAACCGGCAACCTGGATTTCTTGACAGTCTTGATCAAAAAAAGTTCCCCTTCCCAGCAACCTTCCCTGACCATCAACTTCTTTTGAGGTTAATTTCAATCTTTCGTTGTGACCGTAATCAAAAAGACGGTTCACTACAGCTTCGGGATTCATTGGTCTTTCTAAATCAGAACCATCCTTAGACATAGTTTTGGCAAATCTCAATTAAATTTTCCAACAAACTTATTACCGTTACCGGCCCAACGCCACTGGGAACCGGGGTTATAAAACCGGCCACCTCATAAACGTCTTTGTCGACATCTCCAAAGATTTTTTCCTCGATCTTTTTAATCCCCACATCAATCACGATCGCTTTCTCTTTAACCATTCCTTTTTTAATTAAGCCCGGCACGCCCGTAGCCGAAATTAAAATATCTGCTTTTTGGGTAAAATCTCCCAAATTTTTGGTGGCGGAACGGCAAATCGTGACCGTTGCCCCTGCCTCCGAAAGAACCATCACCAGCGGCTTCCCCACAATCTCCGATGCCCCAACAAGACAAACGCTTTTCCCTGTTAACCATTTTGTACTGATGACTGACGACTGATAACTGACAGCTAAAATCTCCCAAATCGCCCTTACCGTCGCGGGTAAAAATCTAGGCTTCCCCATCATTAAAAGCCCTAAATTTTCCGGCGTCAGACAATCCACGTCTTTACTCGCCTTTATTGAACCGAGAATTTTTGTTTCTGAATTAGTGATACCAAATTTCTCCGGTAAGGGTAATTGCACCATAATGCCATGAACACTTGTTTCTTCATTTAATTGTTTGATTTCTAGGATCATTTCCTGCGGATCTACAAAAGAATCGAATTTTTTAGTTTCAAAAATAATTCCAATTCTTTCTGCCGCTTCTTGTTTTAACCTTGTGTAAAGTTCACTCTCCGGATTTTCACCCACCAAAAAGGAAACCAATTTGGGGACGCTGCCTTTTTGCCTAAGGTCAGCGACTTTGGCTTTAAGAATTTCTTCTTTTTCGGCCGCAAATTTTTTCCCGTCAAAAATCATAAAGTCATTCTGGCTATAGTCCTGAGCTTGCCGAAGGACTTGTCCAGAATCTAAACAATTTCATTATATAGATCCCTTAAACTCGGATTAAATTTCTTAATCATTGCGATTTTATTAGCCCGATCCATGTCTTTTATTTGTTTTTCGCGAATAATCGCCAAGCCTATTGTCTCTAATTTCTCAAAATATACAAGTTTGTACAATTTATATCTAGCGGTAAATCCGTTGCCGTAAGAATTCTTATGTTCATATACTCTTCGAATAAGATCGCTCGTTACACCGGCATAAAGTGTCGGTCTTTGATTCGCCATTATATAAACATAACCGCTCTTCATCTGAGATTCTGGAGTCAGCCTTTGGCTTCCCCAGAATGACGCTTCCTAGGGTACAGGAAATTTTTTACACATATTTTTTATTTCTTTGTTTATCTTCTTGGGATCTACTCCCGCCACTACCGCGTCAATCCATCCTGCAATTTTTATCATCTCTTTTTCTTTCATCCCCCTAGTCGTTATGGCTGGCGTCCCTAAGCGAATTCCCGAAGGATTGGCCGGCGGGTTGGGGTCAAAGGGAATGGTATTTTTATTAACCACAATCCCCGCTTCTTCCAGCAAAATCGCGGCTTTAGCCCCATCTGATTCTTTATTTCGTAAATCAACCACCATTAAATGATTGTCTGTTCCTCCTGTCACTAAATTAAAACCAAACTTTTTTAATTTTTCGGCTAAAGCTTGGGCATTTTTAACAATCTGTTGAGAATATTTTTTGAAAGCCGGAGTGACCGCTTCCGTCAAGCAAACCGCAATGGCGGCGGTCTGGTTATCGTGCGGTCCACCTTGTAAACCCGGAAAAACCGCCCGGTCAATTTTTTTGCCCATCTCAGAGTCTTTCCTTAGGCCTTTGTCCGTCACTAAAAGCAAGGCCCCCCGCGGCCCGCGCAAGGTTTTATGGGTAGTCGACATAATAACATCAACATAAGGCACTGGCGTTGGATGAACCCCGGCTACAATTAAGCCGGCAATATGAGAAATATCGGCTAATAAAAAAGCGCCGACTTTATCGGCAATTTGGCCGAATTTTTTAAAATCAATAATTCTTGGGTAAGCGGTATATCCGCAAACGATAATTTTCGGTTTTTCCGCCAGAGCTAGTCTTTCAATTGCTTCATAATCCAACCAACCTTCTTTATTGACGCTGTATTGAACCGAGGTAAAATATTTGCCGGAAAAAGTAATTTTGGGGTGGCCGTGGGTCAGGTGGCCGCCGGAAGATAAAACCATCCCCATAATCTTCTCACCCGGATTTAACAAGGCAAAATATATCGCCGCATTGGCAGCGGCCCCGGATAAAGCTTGAACATTAGCGAAGGGCACTTTAAATAATTTTTTCGCCCCTTCAATCGCTAAAGTTTCCACTTCATCAATAACGCTGTTGCCTTGATAATATCGTCTGCCCGGATAACCTTCTGAATATTTATTAACTAAAACACTCCCCAAAGCTTCGCGAACTTCTTTAGAAGCATAGTTTTCCGAGGGAATCATCTCCAAGACTTCTTTTTGCCTTTTTTCTTCTTTTTTAATTAACTTAAAAATTCTATCTTTCATCTTCGTGCCTAAGACCAGGTCTTGTTATAGGCTTATAATGCCTTTTTCTCTTAACATTGTAACAATTTTTTGGTGAATTTGCTCAGGCGGTAAAATTTGCCCTTGAGAATTAAGGCATTCAATCTTTATCCAATGAGGAAACCTTTTGGTTAAATAAAGATACATCTTCTCTGTTTCCTTCTGGTGGTGTAAATCAGCTTCCGCAATATCCCGGCTCTTTCCTCCGGTATAGCTTCTTTTATCCTTCTTTTCGACTAATTTTGCCCCTAACGAGGCCGGGACATGAAGGAAAATGACAATCTCTTCTTTGGGTAGTTTATGCACTTTATATTCCATTTCCATTATCCAATCGATAAACTTTTCTCTCTCTTCCGGCTTGACTCTGGCGGTTTGGTGGGCCAAGTTACTGCAGATATAGCGGTTGGCCACAATCAAATTTCCGTTTTTAAGCCATTCTTCTAAATCTTCCTTGGCCGTCAGCCGATCCAAAGCATAAGTTAAGGAAGCCAAATAAGGGTTCACCTCACTTAGTCCTCCAAACTCTCCCTTTAAATAACGGCCCACCATCCCCCCATGAAAGGAAGCATAATAACGGGGAAAATCGATGTATTTTGTCCGCAAACCGGCTTTCTTTAAATACTCAAGTAAAAGCTTCGCCTGAGTCGCTTTCCCCGAGCCGTCAGTACCATCTATGACAATTAATTTCCCGTGGCGCCGACCTTTTTGCTGAAGAAATCTGAAAAAACGTCTTAAAACCAAAAGAATGTTTTCTTTGTCAAAAGATTCAATGTAAAACTCATCATTCTCATTCCAATCGCCCAGCTTTTCCTTAGTAATTGACTGCCAAAATAAACCCAAAACCGGCTTGCCTTCAAACAAGGCTTGGGAAATTAAAAAGCCTGTTTTAAAATCAGTCTCTGTCAAATCCGCCACCACCAAGTCCGCCTTTTTTAAGTCGCCCGCTTCTTTTTCATAAGTCAAATAGGGAAACAAAGTCGGATTTTTAAGTTTTATGGGCGGCCGGCCGGGTAAGGGGTTAAGCAAGATAACTTTAAGATTCTCCAGGGCCCGGACAATCAATTCTCTTCTTTCCCGACTCGCCTTGTCTTTTTTTTCGGGGCTGGCAACTAAAACTTTCATTTTATTAAGCTCAAGACCAGGTCTTGATATAGGACGTTCATTCAAAAATTAAATCTTTCAATTGTTCTTTCAAAACCTCCGGATCAACTTTCTCAATAAAATATTTATATGAAAGACTTGGATTATTCTTAGAAAAGTAGCTTAAGATAAAATCCTTATTGCACAATCCCGAATTCGCCCTACCCAGATAATCAGGATATGAAGACCAAGGATAATCAGCTAAAGACCAGGTCTTGTTATGGGCTTTTGAAATTTCGAGTGGGTTAAGGTGAATATAACGGGAAAGCTGTAAAAGATACTCATCATCGATTACCTGCTTCGCTTTAAAAGGTCCTTGGAATAATCTTCCAACGGTGGCATATTTCTTATTGAAATACATCGAATAACTAATCAAGGTTTTGTGAATAAAATCACTAACTGAGATTCCTGTTTCCTGCCTTAAAAGGAAATGAAAATGGTTAGGCATCAAGCAAAAACCGAAAATTATTATTCCGCACTCTTCTTTATACTTTTTCACACGATTAAGAAAAACTTTTTTATCTTGATTGTCAAGAAAAATATTTTCTTTTCGATTTCCCCGATTAAAAACGTGATAACACTCCCCTTTTGTAAAAATAATATTCCTGTATGGCATCTCTTTGATGATAACGGCAAAACGAGGTCTTTTCAACTACAAACTCACGCTCGAGACCTGGTCTTGATATAGGACGTTGGGAACTTGGAGTGTCTTTTGGCTCTTTTAATAATTTCTTCCGCCAATTTTGGTTCGAAGTCATCAGGATCAATCGCATCAAAACAATATTCAAATTTTTCACCCACCCATTCGTAACCCTCCCGAATCTCGCTTAGTTTTGACTCGGTTTGGAAAATAGCCAGTTCATCCTCGTCTTTTCTTATATTTTTGACACAATCTAAGGGTAAGCGATCAATAAAATAAGTATTGTCAGGGATAATAAATTGGTCATTAATTTCTAAAAGCCAATGAGTATGGAAATAAGGACTGCGGTAAGCAATTGAGGACCAAAGACAGCGGTCAGCCACCACAATTTTGCCCTCTTTCAAAGAAGGAATAATCCGGTCTTCCATTTGAATTGCCCGGTCGGCGGCAAACAAATACTCCAAAGTCAAAGGAGAAACTCCCCCTCTTTCCTTAATCAACTTTTTAATGAAGCGGCCGATTTGACCACTGGTTGGTTCTTTAGTAAAAACCACCGGATAACCTTCGGCAGAAAGCAATTTGGCCACCCGGGATGCGATCTTATCCGAACCGGAGCCGTCCAGTCCTTCAACCGCCAAAAAGAAGCCTTTGTAAGGATTAATTTTCATTTTTACCCTCCAAAATTGTGTGTAGGAGGGGCCTACCCTGTCCCTTCGAAGCCCCGCCAAAGGCGGGGCGGAGTGGGACCTTTTTTGACAATAACACACTTTAAGATGACAGTCTACTGTCTACAGTTATCGGTCTTCAGTCTTCAGACACTTCTTTAATAAGGTTATAAATACACAAGTATTTAGGGTTTTTTGTTGTCGAAAAAAGGACTATCCTTGTCTCACGATTTTCCTTAAAATTTTCTTTGTTTTTTCGATAAGCTCGTCCGGCGTCCCCGTGTTTTTAATCAAAAAATCAGCTTTTTTCAAGCACTTTCCAATATTTCGACCGAATTTCCCCTTACCGCTTTTTAAATCTTTTTTATCAACCTCTATAAATTCTTCCCAACTTTGAGGGTCTTCTTCGCGCCTCCTTTGCTTAATCCGCCCATAACGCAATTTAGCCGGTGCCGTCACCCCAATTAAAACAAAATCCGTGTCTTTTTTGAAAAAATCTACCTCCGCCTCACCCCTAATCGAATCAACTACCGCTTTATCTTTGGTCTTTTCCAAAATTACCTGCCAGGTTCTTGAAGCCAAAACTTCCGGTCCGTAAGTATTTCTCAGCTCATCCGCCACATTTTGCAATTTTTCGCGGGTAATTTCTTCACCGCGTCTCAAAATTTCCTCCCTAATCCGATCGGAAAGCGAGGTCCGGAAAAAACCAAGACTATCTAAATAATCCGCTACTATCCCTTTGCCCCCGGCGATAGGTCCAGTCAGGCCAATAATAATTTTAAAAATCATTTTTTAAGTCGTTGGTCTTGTTCAAATTTCAAGTCCAGCTTAACCGCATCCTCCGCTCGGCCTAATTGTTCACCGATATCCAACGCATGATCAACACGGGAGATTGCTTGATTTTTCATTAACTGCTCGGTCATTTTTTGACCGGCTTTTAGTTCTAAACCGTTTTGCCTATACTCCGCTAAAAACAAACCGTCGGGCGAAAAATGCTTGACCACAATTTCTTTTTTCTCCACCGAAACCACTAAATTCCCTCTCGGATCTGTTTGGCAAAACAGCCGGTCATTTTCTTTAACAATTCTTTCGGCTTCTCCCAAATCGGTTTCGTCAATAAAAGCGCTTTGGGAAATTATGGTCAAAATCCCGACTTGCTTGTCAATTTTTTTTGCTAACTCAGCCTGCAATTTTCTCAAAGCAAAGGCATTTTGCGGCCAAGCGCCAAACATATCATTCGACCGAAAGTAAGCCGTTAAGTGGAGTTTGTCTTTCTGACAAATTCCCTGGATTAAAGTCAAGCAAGGCGTTCGCCAAGGTTTTCTAACAGGAAAGTTATCAATCGAGGGATTCCACAAAGTGATCAAAGCGCCTTTATTAAAAGCAAAGCTTTTTAACTTTTTTACCATTAAGCTCAGTTGGTCAACGGTCGCCAAATCAATGGGGCTTTTTTGGTATTTAAAAATCCTTTCGCCATAAGTATAGCCTTCCTGACCCAGCTCGTCAGAAAAAAAATTCCTGAAATAAGTCAAAAGATCTTCCTTTTTAAAAAGGAAAAAAGGGTAAATTTTCGGGTCTTTAATTTTTTCGTCGGTGATGACCGTCGTCAAGTTCAGGACCATTCTTTCACTGCCACCATAAATCATTACTCGGGGAATCTCCCAACCAAAACGCAAAATTGTTTTAAAAATTTGCAGCCAGGCTAGGCCAATCGTTTCCGCTTCAATTCTGAAGCCGGAAATCTCCGAAGGAAAAACTTTGGCCTCAATTTTAGCATGAGGAAAAGACCTCGGCTTTGTAGAAAAGGAAGGCAAGGGTTTTAATTTGGCAATCTTTTGGTCAATAATTTTGGCGTTGGTTTCTCCCCGAATGTCAATTAAAACCACTTTCCGGCGGAATTGATCCAAAAATTTTTTAGGAATCTGTAAAGGTAAATAAGCTTGGTCTACCCCGATAACTTCCCAGACTCCATCCCCTTTCTTAACCCCATTTTTAAAAAAATTTATTAAGGCTTCGCCGCTGCCGGAACTGTCTTTACCCGCCAAAACTAAATAACGGATTTTTGGATTTAACCAAAAATTGCGGATAATAAATTCGATTCCCCTTTTACTATACAATTGCCCGCAAACCGCCACCTTATCGCCAAGTTTTGGGGCGATCAATTCTTTGGGCGTCCACAAAGTAACCACTCCCACAAAACCCGTTTTGGGGTTAACTAACCAAAGTCTTTCGTCAAAATACGCCGGCCAGGACATAATAAATTACGAATTACCAATTATTAATTATTAATTAGTAATTACCATTTTTGGCCACTGGTGTCTCGCAGTCTTTTACTGAAATCATCTCCTTCTAATCTTACAAATTCACATGGTATGCCCATTTTTTCTAAAAAAACTTTGCCTGTCTGGTCAGCATGCTGATTAAGAAAATAGATTTTCACAATCCCTGCACAAAAAAGCAATTTGGCACAATTTATACAAGGTTGAGAAGTTATATAGGCAGTAGCGCCTTTAAGGCTAATTCCTTTTCGGGCGGCTTGGGCAATCGCATTCGCCTCGGCGTGAATTGAACGGCATTTTTCTGCTTCTTTCCCTAATCCCAACTTTAATTTATCTCTTAAACAGCCGCCTTGGGCGCAAAAATCATTTTCCGGAAAAATTAGATTGTGTGTCATAATTAAAATCCTGTCTTTCTTAACTAAAACCGACGCATTTTTCGCCCGCAAACAACCGGATTTTAAAGCCAAATCCGTGGCTTTCTTTAAATATTTTTCTCTCGCATCCATTTTTTAACTCCTTATTTCTCTTTCCGTTACTAACCTCCGGCCACTAGTCACCAATCACTTCCCCCGCAGTTTTTCAGCCATCTCCAAAGGCGTTATTGTTAATTTTGTTTCCCCCATTTTAATTACTTTTAAATCATAAGGCATTAGATGAAAATGGAGGTGCTCAACGGTTTTGCCGACCTTAATTCCCTCTCCCTCCCGAATCAAAAACCAAACATTGTTCACCCCCAATTTTTCTTTTAAGATTCGGGCGCCTTCCTGAAATAAACTCATGATCGTTTGCCACTCCTCGGGCTTTAACTCTTTTATCGAAGTAAAATGACGCCGAGGAATAATCAATAAATGACCATCGATATAAGGATATAAAGCAACTGTCAGAACGACGCCGTCTTTTTCCCTAACCAAATATTTTTCTTTCAAATCGCAAAAAACACACTTGCCTATTTGGGCAACGACTTCCAAAACTTTTTCATAAAAACCTCTTTCCCGAGCAGTCAACTGAGATTCCGGAGCATAAGGATCAAAATCGGCATTTAAAACCGCCGTTTCCCGAGCCGTTTTTAGGACCTCGGCAAATTTATTTCGGATTAATTCGCCGGCGGTTTTGTCAATCATTTTCGAGGCGGAAAGATAAGGCGCTTGCCTTTCAGACATGACAATTTTACCGCCAATTGATTTCATAAAAAGTGCTTCCGGAGAGGTGGTTACCCCGGCATTCCAATCTTCCTTAACCGTAAAAAAGACATCGGGCTTTAGTTTTTGTAAACACTTTAAAATTGTCCGTTCATCAAATATTGTCACCCAATTAACATCCGCCAATTCGGAAATTACCAATGCTCGTGCGGTTTCATCAACAATTGGCCGGCCTGGTCCTTTTAAGGCGGTGACGCTCCGGTTACTGGGCACTCCTATCACTAAAATATCACCCAAGCTCTTTGCTTTTTGGATAAAACGGGCATGACCAACATGGAACAAATCGGCAGTCCCGCTCGTAAAAACAATCGTCTTTTTCTGCCGGCGGAGTTCTTCTCCCAATTTTGATAAATTCCCATTTTTAACTTCTTTCGGGTTTTTTTTATCACCATTTAATTTTAATAATGGTCGCCTTTTGACTTTACCAAAAAGAATACTTTTAATTTTCAACATCGCCACTTCCTCCACCATTTTGGATGAAGGAATTTTGGGCGAAGAATGAATTGTTTTAATGATTTTACCGCCCCAACTTTTAACTAAGTCTTCTTCCGCTTTTTTCCTGACGCCATCTTGCCAGTCCTTTTTCGTAAAACAAAAAAAATCCGGTTTTAATTTTTTTAAGGGCTCCAAAACATCATCTTCCTCAATAATCACAATTCCGTCGACAAAATCAAAAAAAGTCAAAGTCTCGGCTCGGGTTTTCTCTCCAATTATGGGGAAAGACTCTCCTTTTAACCTTTTTCTAGATTCATCGGAGCCAACTCCTACTACCAGTAAATCACCCGTTTTCCGAACTTTCTTAAGATAATCCAAGTGTCCATAATGGAGTAATTCAAAGGCGCCAACGGTAAAAACGATTTTTTCTTTGGCGTGCTTTTTCCGAAAAGCAACTAAATCCTCAACTTTTAAAAGTTTGGCACCGGCTTTACTCCGGGAGTTTTCCAGATTTTTTTTGGCTGCCAATAAAAATGCCTGCTGATTACCCTCGCTTGCCCTCATTTTTAAATACTCTGATAAATAATACTCAATTTTTATCTTGTCCGCTAGTCGGATCTTTTGTCCGTAACCTTTTAAAAAAGCTTCTCGATTTCCCCCACTTGCCAAAATCCAAGAAAGAGTATTGGCCAAATCTTTTAAACAGTCATTTTTATTTGGCTGGGCTTCCTCAAAGTCAAGAACGCCAACAATTTCTTTTTCCTTATTCCACAAGATATTACCTGGTTTTAGGTCAAAATGGCAAATACCATTTTGGTGAAGTTTGGCCGAAAGCTCGCCGATTTTAGATGATTCCTCTTCTCCCCAGCGCCAATTAACCTGTCCCGGCAAAAAACTTAAAACCGCTAACCAAAATTTATCAAGCTCCCGAAAATCAATTAATTTTCTTCCTTTAATAACTCCCGTTTGAGTCAGTTTTTCTTCGAGACGGATTGCTGCCAATAATTTATTTTTCGAAATGGAGGTTTTAGGAATCAAGCAGACTATCATTTTTGCTTTTCCTTCAACTAAAAAAACTTTTTTCCGCCAACCACCGGGCAAGGGAGTTATTTTTTGGGTTGTCAGTTTAAGTTCTCGCCGAATTAATTCTTCTAATTCAAACATTCTTACAACCAGTTAAAACGGGTGGCACGCGTTGGGGTCCCCAGCGAGCACCCGCAGTTTGCTTCGTAACCTCACATGAGTCACCGATTACAGATTAACGAGGATGTCGGCTGGGGGAAAACGCGGGACAGGACCCGTTAACTACCTTAACACTCACTAAAAACTTCCAGCCATTTTCGCGTTACTTTTTGCCAGCTTTCAATTCCTGCCCAATCACCCAACCTTTTCTTCTGCCATTCTGACTGCCAACTACCCAGGGCCTGATAAAGTTTTTCTTCCAGTTTTTCCTTTTGGTATTTTTGAAAACCAAAACCGTTTTGACCATCTTTCACTTGGTCTTTCAGTCCATCAACCAAATGAACAATTGGAATCACGCCGTATTTCCTTGCCTCTGCCACCACAATACCAAAAGGTTCGGAAACAGAGGGTAAAACCAAAAAATCAGCTCCCGCAAAAACCTGATGGGGCAAGTCAAAATCAGCCACTAATTTTAAGCCAATTTTGTCTGGAAACCGCTGACCGAGCCGGAAAATCTTTTGGACTAAATTTTTCTGACCGGCGCCGACAAAAACGAATTGCAAATCATTTTGGCCAACAAATTTGGGCAAAACTTTTAGCAATAATTCCATTCCTTTTTGGGGAACTATTCGGGAAACAAAAGCAAAAACCGGTACTTCTTTTTCCGGCAAGGCAAATTTTTGCTGGAGAATTTGTTTATTTTTCTTTTTGAACTCCAACCAGGAATTTTTGAGCTTAAGGTCAATCAACCGATCAGTTCTTGGATTCCATTCTTCAGCATCAACACCATTGGCAATTCCTATAATCGATTTCGCTCCAGCAAATAACTTATGGCGGGAAAGGCTTCGGCTAAAACTGGGGGAAACAGTAGTTATCCGGTGACTCATTTTAATCCCTTTTTCCACTAAACCGGCGAAATCAAAAAAAGAATCACCCCAGTTAATTAGGTCTCCCTCTCCCGGCTGACCATAGCTATATTCATAGCCATAATTTTCCCCTACGGGGCTGTGAATTGTCCATAAAACCTTTGCCTTATTAGTTCCTAATTTTCGTAAAAAACTCTCGGCCGCCCAAACACCGCCCCAATCATGAATCCAAAGCCAGTCAGGCTGCCAGTTGGAAGTTAAACACAATTCGGCTCCTTCTACTCCTAATCTCCGGTAGCTAAACTCAGTTTTTTTCTGAAACAACGGAAAATATATTTCCTTTTGAGGAGAAACTACTTTAATTTCTGCCCCCTTTTTTTTTAATTCTTCGGCCACTCCTGCCACCATTTTCCCTAATCCCCCAACTTTTATTTTTGGATAAATCTCTGGGGAAATTATCAAAATTTTTTCCATCTTTAAATAATTACTCTCTTCTTCCAATTTTTCATTTTTCCAAAATTGCTGATCTTATTAATCCTAAGAATAGCAATTTTTCATTTTTCCAAAATTGCTGATCTTATTAATCCTAAGAATAGCGGATGTGGTTTTAAAAAGCGAGATTGAAATTCGGGATGAAATTGCACGCCCACAAAATAAGGGTGCTTGTCCTTAGGTAACTCAATTATTTCCACAATTTTATTATCCGTGGTTGTTCCGGCAACAACAATTCCCGCCTTTTCAAAGGCCTCCCGATATTGATTATTAAATTCAAACCGGTGACGGTGACGCTCATAAATAATTTTTTGCTGATAACAATCAGCCGAAATTGTTCCCTCTTGTAGCCGGCAAGGCCAGGAACCCAACCTCATTGTTCCGCCATAATCCCTGGCCAACATCTTCTTTTCCTGCTCGGACATTAAACGAATCACTGGACAGGGAGTTTTCGGATCATTCTCTATCGTATTAGCCAATTTTAAACCAAGTAAATTTCTGGCGATTTCAATGGTAGCCATCTGCATTCCGTAACACAAACCTAAATAAGGAATCTTTTTCTCCCTTGTCCAACTAATAGCTTTAATCATCCCTTGCGTTCCCCGACTGCCAAAACCACCCGGAATTATTACGGCCGCCAAATCATTTAAAATTTCCTCCGGCTTTTTTCCTTTTTCCAAAAGTTCGCTTTCTACCCAAACAATTTCCGGCTTCCGGCCTAAGTGCCAACAAGCATGTTTGATTGCTTCAACCACCGAAACATAAGAATCAGACAAAAGATAATCACCGACTTTCTGGTACTTACCAACCATCCCGATTTTCAGCGGCTTTCCCTTGCTTTCAATTTCTTTCACTTTCTTAACCATTTTCCGCCAATCCTTTAAATCAGCATTTTCCTTGGGCTTTAAACCTGACTTTTTTAAAATCTTTTCTGCTAATCCCTGCTCCTCCAAAACCAAAGGCAACTCATAAACAAAATCCAAATCCGGATTAGAAATGATATTTTCTTTTTCAATATTGCAAAAGAAGGCCAGCCGGTCTTTTCTCCGGTCATCCATTGGTTTTTCTGACCGGCCAACGATAAAATCCGGTTGAATTCCGGTTTCATTAAGAATTCTGACTGAAGTTTGGACCGGTTTGGATTTCATCTCGCCAATGCTGGGCGGCGTTGGCAAATAAGCCACATGAAGATGCAAAACCCCTTCTTTCTCTCTTAATTTCAGGATTCTGTTGGCTTCAATAAACAAAACATTTTGGTACTCGCCGACCGTTCCCCCGATTTCAATGATGACAAAATCGGCCTTACTTTTTTCGCCAGCCAATTTAAACCGCCTAATCATTTCCTCCGGAACATAAGGGACAACCTCGACGTCTTCGCCGTTATATTCAAAAGCGCGTTCTTTTCTGATCACTTCTTGGTAAACTTGACCGGTGGTTAAATAATTTACCCGAGAAAGAGAAATATCTAAAAATCTTTCATAATGACCGAGGTCCTGATCAGTCTCGATTCCGTCATCACAAACGAAAACTTCTCCGTGTTCTTGGGGTCTAATCGTTCCGGCATCAATATTGATATAGGCATCACATTTAATCGGAGCAACTTTAAAACCGGCTGATTTTAAAAGGAGAGAGACCGAAGCCGCCGTAATCCCTTTGCCGAGGCCGGAAATTACCCCTCCGGAAATAAAAATATAAATTGGTTTTTTTGCCATAAAAAACCTCGCCTCGCCCTCCGATTCGGAGGGCGGGCCTGCCCCTTAATATCCTAATATCCTAATATCCCAATATCATTCTGGTCAACTGGTAAAAAGTGTATCAGTCTTCGGACGTCAGCTGTCAGTAGTCAAACAAAATACTCTTGACAAAAAAGAATAAATTTTGTATAAGTAAAACAGAGAAAATTCTGCACTATGGGATATAAGCAGAATTTTTTGTTCCAGGTAATTTTTTTTGGTCAAATAGCTGAGCAAAAAAAGAAAAACCTCATTTTTTGTTTACCCCTTCGAAGTCCTGAGTTTACCGAAGGATGAAGTGGGGCTCCTTAACAACCAACCGAGAGAGAAACAAAAGAGAAACGAACCGCGTCTGGTCGAGCATTAAGGTGACGAAGATTTTTCGCCGCTTTCAGGTTCGACCAGATGAAGTATATCTGGAAAATCTTCTCAGGAGGTCAGAATCATGTCACGCTGCACGGAATGCTACCAGGAAAACAGGCCGTTGTATGGTTGCCCGGGGTGCAACTTCGAAAGCGAAAGACAACACGGCCACCATTGGCAGCCGCTTATTGTGGCTGCATTGGCGTTCCTCCTTCTCCTTCCCCTGAGCCTTTGCACATTTTTCGGCGCATGCACCTGGCACTGCAATGGTTGCGGCCACAGATGGTCGCAATCAAGTACGCCCGAGTGTTGTCCAAGGTGTGGGCGGGGGGAGGAAAGCATTTCCCGGGTGTATAACTAGATCTCCTTCCGCGACCGTATAAGGTTCTAATTCCACCGGTCGCAAAGTTTGGGGGGTAGCGCAGTGGCAGCGCACAGCGTTAGGCACGCTGAGGTCACGGGTTCAAGTCCCGTCCCCCCGACTTCCGTAGTTCGGTGTCTAATTCCGGTTCGAGATTGAACCGCCCGACTACGGAACCTCCTCGCAGTTGCCTGCAGCTCTAGGATAGAAGTGGGGTGTCCTTTCCGGGACTCCGCCAACCCCACTTCGCTTTTCACCTAGGGCTGCAGGCCAAGAGGCTGAAAAAACTTATTAACTAATCAAGGCGATTAGAAAAAATAAGTTTTTTTGTCTCACCTCTCTCGGTTGGTTTTGTTTTTCTAAAGCCCATAGCCAGATAAAGGCACGTTCCCGATTCTTATCCTTGGTATTTCATAAGGCAAACCGACGCAAACAGGATTTCCCCTTTGGGTTGTCACCGCCGCCACAAAATTACCTTCTTTTAAAATCTTTTCTGAAGTTTGGTTATAACTGCCGTAGGGATAGGCAAAAACATTAACTTGCCTGCCTAAATTTTGTTCAATAATCATTTTTGCCCCGTTAACCTGGTTTTTTTCTTCTTCTTCACCGTTTTTTAACAACGACGGATGGTTTAAAGTATGGTCTCCGATTTCCACTAAACCGCTATTAACCATCTCTTTAATTTGCCACCAATCCAAATATCTTTCCCCGCCTATAAATTGGGAAATCAAAAATAAAGTCGCCTTGAAATTATATTTTTTCAAAATCGGATACAAATTATTAAAAAGCTCGCGGTACCCGTCATCAAAGGTGATCACAATTGGTTTGGGCGGCAAGGAATTATTTTTTAGCCCGCTCATCATTTCCGCCAAATTCATCGTCTGATATCCTTTTTTTTGTAAATAAGCCATTTGTTGATCAAAAACTTCCGGAGCTACACTCATCCAGGAAGCGTTAATCTTTTTAGCCTCATTTAGCGACAATAAATGGTGGTACATCAAAACCGGCACATAACGACAGGGACCAGATTTAGCGTTCATTGAAGAAAAAATAGCTTTATAATCAGGCGTGGGCGTAGGGGTAATTGTCGGAGTATTGGAAGGGATAATTTTAATAAAATTTAAATCGCCAACCCTATCCTTCTCCGGCCCTTTATCCTGCCCAATCCTGACCCGCCAAATCCCTATCCCTATTAACAAAAACAAAATAATAATTAGGATTCTCTTTTTCATACGCTTAATATACTACTCTTTTAAAAAAATTAAAAAACTTTATTCTTAACTTTCCGGGGCGAATTAATTGATTTATCCGGCTTGTTTTGTTAAACTCGCCTTAATTTAAAAATCCTGCCCCGCTGAGCGGGGTCTTTGTATCTTAAGGGTTTTTAAAAAAAGCTTGAGTTTTTTTGCTCAAAACAAAATAAACCGTTACAAGCAACGGTGAATTTTGCCCGGCAAAAGAACTTACCCTTCAAAACTCACTCGGCCAACCGGCGGATGAAACGAAGGAGCTCTTTTAAAACCGAGTGGGATGATGAAGCTCTACAAGCTAACGCTTGTGGTAGTTTCTCCGCGTTTCGACAGAGCGAAATCCTGCCGAAGCATAATTCTTCGCTTTGATCCACGGGTTTTACAATCGTGGTTTTATGCGAAGGCGGATAAGGATCTGACGAGCCCAAAAGCGATTAATTTTTTGATCGTTCCTGGACTCGTCAGATTATGAAATATGAAAAGGGGGTGGTCAACTTGCGATGATTAGCTACGTCTTTATTATGGATGTAGCGAGAAAACGAAAGACAAGGAGAACAGGAGAACAACTGTATGTCAGATCCGTCGTTACAGAAAAAGCTCAGAGAAGCTCGGGCAGAGGTCGAGAAAAAGGAACGAGAGAAAGCTAAGACCGCCGATGACTTGAGGGGTGGTGATCCGTGCGACCAGTGCACTTCGAGGACGGCTTTTGAGGAAGCCAAAAAGGCACTCGATAAAGCTCAAGATCGAGTGACGAAGCTCGAAGCTGCGTTGAAAAAGGCCAAGGAAGCCGCCGCCAAGAAGAAGCGAGAGGTAGCACAATGCTAGTAGCCACAATGGCCAAAGGCAAAGGAAGACACCGCAAGGTACCTTTCACCGACCAGGCCATAAACCGAGTTGGGAAGCCACCAACCAAACAGCGCAGTGGCGATCGCTGCCGTCCCGGCCCGAACGGAAGGAGATAGTAGCATGAGATGGCCATCGAGACCCAAAAGGCCCGCTCCGCTGTGCAAGGGTTGCCTTAAAGAAAGCATTCAGCGCTTGATGTTGCTGAAACATGACTGTGAAACGGGAACCTGGTGGTGGGTCTGCCCCAGCGACAAGTGCGAATGCATGGTGAGAGCCGCCTAGTGCGAAAGAGGAGGACAACATGTTGTCCTCCTCTCCCCTCCCGATGATAGGGAAAATTGATCAACCGATCAATTTTTCTTTACTTATCATCCCCACTCGGAACACACTTTTCTAATTTTTAATTTCTTTTTTTAATATACTTTCCGCTTTCAGACTTTCTAATGAAAAGCTATAATCCGTACCGGTTTATTGGTATTAGCACCAAAGCCGAGCGGGTTTTTTGTTTATCTTGAAGGGGTCAAAGCGGGTCAAAAGATGGCCTTGACTTAAGTATGATATAATCAGGCCAAAATTGAGCCCGGGACTTGAGATATGCCTCAAGTCTTTTTTGGGCATAATGTACTTTGACCCAACTAATCTTAGCACTTACCTTTTCAGAACTATTCGTTCACGGTTCGTGCTGCGATTACGATGGGTTGCTGTACTTTGTACTTTAATAATTCAAGGGGGAAAAGTTGAGCCCCAAAAAGCCATTAAATTATTAATGGTTCCTTGGGGTTCAACTTAACAAGGAGGAAAGTAAAGATGGGAAGTGATGCGGGGTCGCGCAAAACGCCAAGACGAAGAGGAGGTGAACGGCAAGAAACGCAACTGATCTGCGCAGTTTGCAAGAGACCTATTCAAGGCAAGACTGATCATGTCCGTTGTTGTACTTGTGGCGCCAGCCTTCATGCTGATTGCGTGAAGGAACACGAGTGCCCGGGAGAAGCAAAGTCCACACAATTACTAGAAAAGAGGTGAAAAACGGTGGTGAAATTACTTGTCAGCGGCACTGGAACAGGAGCTTGCTTCCTCGGGGGAACAGTAGCTTTTGTTTTGGCAACTGTCTCTTCGTCGGCGGCGGTTACCACAGTGCTTCTAATTTTGGCCTTTCTTCTGGCCATCCTAGCAACAAGAGTTATGCGTCAAACCTTCGGCCGGTTGACTTTCGGCCTCGATTTTCTGGCCATGATATTGGCGATCGGCTGGGGAATGCCCTCACTGGTTGGCCTTTGCCAACACCAACTGTCTCCGTTTGTCCTTCTGGCTATCCCCTTTCTTTCTCTAGGACTATGGGGATACCAGAGCTTACTCGCGAGAGAGGAGTAAAGATGACGCATTTCGTATCTTCAGGAAGAAGGAGGAGATCCAATAAAGGTCTTGAATAAGTTCTCGAAGAAAATTGCGAACGCCCATCCCCCAGGACTATCCCACCCGAAGGGGTAGCGACAGCAAGAAGAGGTACCTCGTCGAGGTACCTCTTCTCCTGCAAGCAAAGCCATTTTTTGGTTTTCTTCCGAAAAAGAACAAATAGGAAACCAACGGCGCTGCTTACCTTTGCGGTTAATTTTTTTAACAGTAGAGGCGATCAGCGCCGCTTAGAAAAATGATTTTTAAAACCCGCTTTGTTTTGGTATAAGCACCAAAGCCGAGCGGGTTTTTTGTTGGTCAATCTTCAAACAACTTGCTTTCATATGCTATAATAGTTATAGGATATTTCATGTTTTAGGTTCTTTTTGGCAATTGCGCCAGGAAGGAATCAAAAAACAAATAAAGTAGCACTTTGATCCACCAAGACTTAGCATTTGCCTTAGTAGATTTCTACTGCGGCTCATGCTGCGTTCTTAGGCGGACTACGGTGCTCTCCTCCGAATCGGAGGATTTGCACCTTGAAAGCCAGCAGCGAAAAATGAACGATACGGAGCAACGTACTTTTTTGGGTTTAAATTAATCTTTATAGGCTATTGAATCTAAGAATGTACGTTGCGATGTACTGTTCAAACTCGAGTGTAACTCGAGTAATCTCACTAGGAGGTGCCAAATGGCACGCGTTTGTCGTCACCTTTCAGTTTTGTTGGCCGTATTCATCGTGGCTGCTCTTTCAGGAGTCCGTCCCCAGACGGCCAGAGCCGAAGTGCCACAGATTCGGCTAGGCTGGACGGTCGAAATTGTCGATAAGACATCCTTTTGTTGGGGCATCGATTGTTGGTGGTGTCCTGACACGCGGCCGGAGTGCGACATCAAAGTTCCCCAAAAGGGAACCGCCACCGTTATCTGCCTGAGAGGAGAGTGGTACAAGGTCCGGGTCAATGACCTTAAAGATTGTGTATGGTCCCAATGTGAGGCTTGGGGAAAATATGAGTCCTTCAATCCCCTCGACAACGGTGGGGACACCAACGGTGACGGCGTCGTTAACCTCTTTGACCTAGTGCTAGTGTCCAGAGACTACGGCTCCCACAACAAGGGGGCCGATATGAACTTCGACGGTGATGTCGACATCCTCGACTTGGTCATCGTCGGAGTCAACTATGGCAACTCTTACAGTGGGCAAGACTGCCCATAAGTCTCCTTCAAAATCCGGTGTGCGATATCAAAAGGCAGCTAACACGAAGGTGTGTTGGGCATGCAAGGTATCGCACTTAGGGCCAAGAGGGAAAATTTGTTAATAAAATAACAAACTTTTACTCAATCCCCTCGCTGCTGGCTTACTTTTTAAATTTCAAACTCCAAGCATCAAATTCCAAATGGTGAGTGTAGTCGAACCATTTGTTATTTGTGATTTGTAATTTGGAATTTTTCAAGCGGTTTTCCCGCTTGGCTTATGCCAGGAAGCAAAATCACCCCGTAAAACTCACTTCTGTTCGTCACGGGGCAGACTGGGCTTGTGCCAAGACGCCCAGTCGCATTTGGGGTAATTAGAACATCCGTAGAAGCCCTTGCCTTTTTTGGTTTTTTTATAAACTACATCTCCTTTACACTTCGGACACTTAATTCCGGTTTTAGTAATATAAGGGGCAGTGTATTTACACTTGGGGAATCTGGAACAGGATAAAAACTTACCGAAGCGGCCGACTCTAATTACCACTTGTCCTTCATCACAAGTCGGGCATTTCTCACCCGTTGTCTCCGTCTCCACCGCCACTCTTTCCGCCACCCGGCTGACACCGTTTAGTTTCGTATTAAAAGGTACATAAAATTCCCTTATCACCGGTACCCATTCTTTTTTACCGTTGGCAATCTCATCCAAATTATCTTCCAAATGGGCCGTAAATTGATAATCAAAAACATCCGGAAAATATTCCATCAAAAAGTCGTTGACGGCAAAACCTAAATTGGTGGGGACAAAATTCCGCTCTTTCTTCTCGACATATATCCGGTCCAAAATCGTGGAAATCGTGGGCGCGTAAGTTGACGGCCGGCCAATCCCCAATTCTTCCAAAGTTTTAATTAAAGAGGCCTCGTTGAATCTTGGCGGCGGTTGGGTAAATTTTTGCAAAGGGTTTATTTTTCCCAATTCTAAAGCGTCACTTTTGGTAACCGGGGGAAGTTGTTCAATCGGTTCTACAGAGGTTAATGATGGCGAATCTAAATTCTGCGAATCGATTGTGCGAATAGAATCGGCTTCGCCGTTATTTTTATCATAAAGAATTTTCCAGCCTTTAAACTTTTCCACCTCGCCCCTGGCTTCTAAAATATATAAATTGACCGAACTTACGGCGTTGACATCAATAATGGTCTCTTCCACTAAGGCTTCTTTCATTTGGCAAGCGACAAACCTTTTCCAAATTAATTCATATAATCTCTCCCCATCCCCTTCTAATTTGTAATTTGTTGTTTGTAATTTGTAATTTACGTCCGTCGGACGGACGGCTTCATGGGCCTCCTGGGCAACTTTAGCCTTAGTTTTATAAATTCTGGGTGAGTCAGGCAAATAATTTTCCCCATACTCCTTGGTAATAAAATCACGGCAAACGCTAATAGCCTCTTGAGCTAAATTCATGGAATCAGTACGGTGATAGGTAATCAAACCTTCTTCATAAAGTCCCTGGGCGACCTGCATAGTTCTTTTGGAAGACCAACCCAAACGGTTAGAGGCGGCTTGCTGTAAAGTAGAAGTCGTAAACGGCGCCGACGGATATCTTCTGGAATCTTTTTTCTCAACTTCGCCCACTTCATAACCCGCTTTTTCCAATTCAGCCACCACCTCATCAGCCTCGGTTTTATTATTAATTTCAATTTTATTGCCGTTTTTCTTGACCAATTGAGCGGAAAAAACCGGCGCGTCCGGTAATTTGCCACCTAAATAAGTCCTTAAAAGAGCGAAGATTTGCCAATATTCCTTAGGGACAAATTTGTCAATTTCCCTTTCTCTTTCCACAATTAGCCTAACCGCCACCGTTTGCACCCGGCCGGCGGATAAACCTTTTCTGATTTTGTACCAAAGTAAGGGAGAAAGTTTATAACCGACTAAACGGTCTAAAATTCTTCTGGCTTGTTGGGCGTTAACTAAATCCATATCAATTTGGCTGGGATTTTTTAAGGCATTATCTATGGCAGTTTTGGTGATTTCGTGGAAGGTAATACGAGCGAAGCGAGAGGAACCAGAGGTACCAAAAGAGCCAGAAGAGCCAAATGTTTTCTTTACCTTTGTCCCCTTTGGCTCCTTTGTCCCCTTTGCCTCCTCCAGTAATTGTCCGATGTGCCAGGCAATTGCTTCCCCTTCTCGGTCCGGATCAGTGGCTATATAAATTTTTTCTGCCTTCTTGGCCGCTTCCTGAATTTCCTTTACCTTGTCCTCTTTGCCCTTGGAAATAACATAATCAGGGGTAAAATCGTTTTTAGTATCCACGCCTAATTTTCTTTCCGGCAAATCCCGGATATGACCCATTGAAGCCAAGATTTTATATCCTTCACCTAAAAATTTGGTTAAGGTTTTTGATTTAGTAGGTGATTCGACAATAATTAAATTCATACTGATAAAGAATACACGCCGTTGCAATTTTTTACTAGTCCTTTAATTTCCAATAATGATAGCAGACTGCCGACTTTTCCACTATCGAAATTTGTTCGGCGAATTATATCATCAATCACCAAATCCTCATTCTTAAGAACCTCAACAATTTTCTTTTCTTCCTCTGATAAATCGCCAAAATCTTTTCCCTTGCCCGCCGAAACCTCCGAATCGGAGGTGAAGGAGGGTTTAATTCCCAATTCTTCCAAAATATCGCTGACCCCCGTCACCAACTTCGCCCCTTTCTTAATCAACTGGGCCGTTCCTTCGCTCATTCGACTCGTAATTGGCCCGGGAACCGCAAAAACTTCCCGGCCCTGTTCGGCGGCATGGGAGGCGGTAATCAAAGAACCGCTATCTTGGGCGGCTTCGGTAAGTACCACTCCAAGGCTTAAGCCACTGATAATTCTGTTTCTGGCGGGAAAATTTCCCCGAACCGGCATCATTCCCAAAGGCAGTTCGGAAATTACCGCCCCGCCGCTTTTAACAATTTCCTCCACTAAACCTCCGTGCTCCGGCGGATAAACCTTATCTAAGCCGCAAGCCAAAACACCAACGGTTAAACCCTTATTATAAATAGTATGTCTATGGGCGATGGCATCAATACCTCTGGCCAAGCCCGAAACAATGACTAAACTATTGGCGACTAACCCTTCAACCATCATCTCCGTCACTTTTCGGCCGTAAGCGGTCGGCAATCTCGTCCCCACCACCGCCACGGCCTTTTTCTCAAAAATACATCTGTCCCCTTTGTCCCCTTTGTCTCCTTTGCCCCATTTAGCGTATATTACTGGTGGCGGATTAGATATTTCTTTTAATAGTTTCGGATAACCTTTGTCCTCAGAAGTTAGGACCCCAATTCCCAGCTTAGAAACCCGAAGTAAATACGAAGAGATATCAAAAGTTTTTCTAAAACAATCGAATTTAAAAACTAGCTTTTCGCCTAAACCAATTTCTCTTAATTTTTCCGCCGGCGCCCGGTATGCAATTTCCGCTGTCCCAAAATAATCAAGTAAAAGTTTAAACCTCAAAGGGCCAATCCCCTCGAAAACGTTAAAAGCTACCCAATAATCACATTCGTTCATTTGCTTACGCAATAATCTTTTTCCAATAAATCCATAATTTAATTATCATCAAACTAAAACAAATTTACAACAAAAGTTTCAATACTTAATATATGGTTTATGAAGATTCTTGAAAACAATTAAGATCAAAAAAGCATCTTAAATTGCTTTATTATGAAATCGCAAACTTCTTCTAAATCCGTAAAACGGCCGTGAGAATGATTTTCCAACCAATAATCACCTCGATGGGCATTCCCAAAGAGAAAAACAATCTTGCCAAGTTCAAAGGCAAACAAAACTTCCATTGCTGTTCCAATCATGCCAGCATTCGGCCAGGTGTCATCAACTAATACTATGTCCGCTCGCCTAATGTCATCTTTGTCTCTGGCAACAGCGGCTCTTGGATCGGGGAAAGTTTCCCTCTCTTCCCTCCCTCTTAACGCATGTAAGACTTGAAAATCCGAACCAAGCAGTTCTATTGCCTTTATTCTCCAAGCTAAAGACCTTTCTCTAGAAATACCGCGCATTGGGCCGGCTAAAAAAATAATTCTTTTATCGTTTTTCATAGATATTTTCGTTTCATCAGATAATAAACAACATTTATTTAGACAAATACCTTACCCTTATTTGTTTGTAACTGACCCTTCGGGCAAATGCAACTCTAAATTTACCTTTAATCTATTTAAAAACTGTTGATCGTGAGAAACCACTACCAAAGTTCCGCTATAACCCGCTAATGCATCAATTAACCGATCTACTATTTCCGGTTTTAGAAAGTCAGTCGGTTCATCCAAAATAAGTAAGTTCGGTCGTTTAGCCATTAATTTTGCCAAAGCCAATTGTTTTTTTTCGCCGGCACTTAACTGCTCAATATTTTTGGTCCTTATAGTATTCTTAGTGAAACCCCAAAATAGCAAGATTGCTCCCGCCTCACCTTCGTTATAACTTTGACTCGCTTCTTTTACCTCTGCCAAAATACCCCCTTCTTGAGAAATTCTCAGATGATCAGAGGCACAATAACCGATATCAACTTTTGCCCCCAATTCAATTGATCCGGCGTCGGGACTAAACTCATTACTATCAGCCAAAGCAATCATCCTTAGTAAAGTACTTTTACCCGATCCATTCTCTCCTGAAACGTGTAAAAATTGGCCTCGTTGAAGAACTAAATTTAAATCGGCTAAGTCCAAAGCTGTAAATTCTTCGTATTTCCTAATTACACTCCTAATCATTACCACGTCATTCCCGCTCCTTTCCCCTTCATTGAAAATCAATTTTCTTACTCTCTCTCTGCGGTGAACCTGTCTTGAGCCCGGCATCTCTTGATATTTTTTGTCTAATTGCCCCACACGAGTTTTCAAAGCCCTCCCAACTTTGGCCATATCAGCACTTCTCTGAAAAACTTGTCGGGCTCTAAATTCAGCAAGTGTTTCCTCAAGCTGTTCTTTTCTCCTTTTAACCGCGTTTGCCGCCTCTTTTTCTGCATCTAGCAGCCGATCGCGTTTATCGACATACTCACGATAACCTCCGCTAAAAACTAATACCCGTCCAAAGTCAGTAATTTCCACAACTTTATCGGCACACTGATCAATAAATTCCATATTATTCGTGGTAATTATTGAGGCTTGGCCGATTCGGCGCAGATATTGCGTTAACCAAGAAACAGAAGCAGCGTCCAAATGGCTTGTCGGCTCGTCCATTACCAAAAGATCCGCCCTCGCAAACAACGCCTGACCGATCAAAATCTTAGTTCTTTGACCGCTACTGACATCCCCAAGTTTAGTTTCGAAGTTAATATGGCCGGTTGTCTTTTCATCGATTTTCAGACCCGATAAAATCGTCCCCATTTCCGCCTCGACGTTATATCCGCCAAGCTCCTCGAAAGCAACGCAAACTTGTTCGTATTCTCCTAATAACTTATTTATTTTGCCGGCATTAACCGGATCGCCCATTGCTACTTCCAAATTGCTTTTCTTCCTTTCCACCTCATCAATTCCTCTTGCCCGCCGAAAAAGTTGGTTTATCGTTAAACTTTCATCAACTTCCATATCTTTAAGATCTTGGGGAACATAACTCATCCTTACCCCCTTTGGAATTGTGACAGCTCCATTTTCGGAGGTCTCTCTTCCCAAAATAATCTTAAGGAGTGTTGATTTACCAACACCACTTTTCCCGATAATGGCAACATTCTCACCTTGCCTAACAGAAAAATTAACTTTATTAAAAAGAACCCTTTCGTGGGAAGAAAAGCCAACACCCTTTAACTCAACCACTACTCTTCCCAAGCCAGCCTTTTCCTGGATCCCATTTCTGATTGTTTCAACTTGCGAGAACATTGTTACAAAATATGAGCTTCCTTTAGTAAACACTTAATATTATAAGATATAGGCTCCTCGTATTCAACTCTAAATTTATTTTTCATTTCAGATAGAGAATCTGCAAACCCATCCGGAACCATAAAATAATTTAAGGGGTTTTCATTTATTTTTTGAGGTTTTACCTTGGGTAATAAAAATTTTAACCGGGTAGACATTATTCTCGTAAAAATTTTACCTTCAGAACAAACTACAATCACTCTCTTGATTTGACCTTTTATACCAGGATGTTTTTCAATAAGCTCATACCAATAATCGAAAATTATCTTTTGCTCAACATTTTGCCCTTTCTTACGAATCCGATGAACATAAATCCCGGGTTGATCACCTTTTTTAAAACCATCTATGTAAATACCGACATCCATCGATAAAATATTCTGTTTAAATTTCTGCCAATGATGCTTCGCTTTTAAAATTGCGTTTTGGCGCTCGGTTTGTCCCACTTCCAGAACAACATCCATATCAGGAAAGTCAAAAAGACTTTTTACAACAAGTTTAGGAGCAATCTGATTAATAATCGTTTTTACTTTACAAAATCGGTCTTTGTTTGTAGTGGCAATGATGATAAGATTAATTTGTTTTATCACTTTTTCCGGGGAAAACTAATTTAAGAAATTTTATCATTAAAAATCAAATTAAAAAATAGTAAACTATTATGAAATTGACAAATCCTATGTTATAGGGTATTATTGTGGCATGGTCGTTCAGCTTTATCAGCCTTTAATCGGGACTAGCGAAAAAAAGGCGGTTATGCGCGTCTTGGAATCAAAAATATTAACCCGAGGCGAAGAACTAAAAAAATTTGAGAATGAGTTTGCCAAGTTAATCGGCAAAAAATATGCAGTTGCCGTTAACAGCGGAAGCAGTGCTCTTTCCCTCGCCGTAAAAGCTATCGGCTGGGACAAAGGCGATGAAATACTAACCACACCTTTCAGCTATATTGCCTCGGCTAACAGTTTAACCCTGGAGAATCAAAAACCAATCTTTGTGGATATTGACCCTAAAACTTTAAATATGTCCGCAAAATCAGCGGAAAAATTAATAACGAAAAAGACAAAAGGGATATTACTTGTTCATATTTATGGCTTACCAGTTGATATTTCAGGATTTGAGAAAATTGCCCAAAAATATCATTTATCAGTTATTGAAGATTGTTGCCAAGCTATTTTTCCGTCTTCAAAAAAATATTTAGTTGGAAAACTCGGAGATGTCTGCGTCTACAGTTTCTCCTTTAATAAAATAGTTACCACCGCCGGCGAAGGTGGAATAATTGCCACTAATAATTTTAAATTTGCCAGTTTTTGTAGGTCATTAAGAGACCAGGGTAGAAATAATAGAAGAAATTGGCTTTGTCACGTAGTACCCGGCTTTAATTATCGTCTAACCGAAATCCAAGCTGCGTTCGGACGAGCCCAGCTAAAACAAATTTGCATATTTATTAATAAAAGGGAAAAAATAGCAAAATGGTACTCACTAAATCTAAAAGAAGTAAAAGGGATTTCTCTCCCCTATAATTCAAAAAGTTTAAGGAGTTGGATTTTTTACTACATTCAACTAAACAATTCATTTGTTCGGAATCGGCTTGCAAATGAGTTAAAAAAAGCACAAATAACTACCCATTGCCCTCAAGCTATCCCCAACTTTCCCGAATATAAAAAAAATGGCTATCAAATTAATCAATATCCAAAAACTAAACAAGCTGTTAGCACAATTTTGGAACTGCCTCTTTATCCAGACTTAAAATATTGGGAGGTAAAATATATCTGTAGCAAAATAAAAGAAATTGTTAACCAAATAAGATGAAGGTTCTTTTTGTTTGTTCTTTATTTTACCCTCATGTCGGAGGAGTGGAAACCACAATTGAAGAACTATGTAAGTATTACCAAAAAAACGGAATTGAGGTTACAGTCTTGACTAAAAGATTTCCTCATTCATTGAAAGAGAAAGAGGTATATAAAGGAATTCCAATTTACAGGTTAATCAGTCCAAAAAGGTATTGCGAATATTTGTCTGCTGTTAATTGGCTAAAAGAAAATAATTCAGAATTGCGATCTGATATCATTCATGTAATCGGCGTAAGAAGACCAATGCCCTTGTTCGCTTTACTCCTAAGCCGCAATTGGAGGGTTCCTTTTGTTGCCACTTTCAGCGGCGGGGATATTCTTAACCCTAACGATCCAGAAACAACAAAATTATGGAGGGAGGGAAAAAACATAGTTCCTCAATCTCTCCTCCGATCCGACTGGAAAGTAGCCTTTTCTAAAGACATTATAAAAAATGTTCAAAAATTAATTCCAAAGATAGGGAAAATCGACCTAATTTATGCGGGATTAGATATCGCTAAAATTGAAGCCTCGCCGAGATTTAATACCAAAAAACCGTATCTCCTTTCCGCTAGAAGATTGTATTATTCAAAAGGGGTTGATATCTTAATCAAAGCTTTTTCAAAAATTGCTAAAAAATATCCTAACTTAAATTTGTATATTATTGGTAATGGGCCTGAGGAAACAAATCTCAAGCAGCTCGTAGAAGAATTTTCTCTTCAAAAAAGAGTAAAATTTTTAGGGAAACTCGATCTTTCCACTACAATTTACTATCTGAAGGGAGCCTTAATTAATATTTGCCCTTCGAGATCTGAAGGTGGAGGTATCATCAATTTTGAGGCTCATGCTGCTTCCTGTCTGGCCGTTGGGAGTTCAGTCGAAGGGATTAAAGAATATATCAGAAACGAAAAAACTGGTTTAACCTTTGAATCAGGAAACGAAAATGATTTAGCTAAAACGCTTGAAAAAGCTTTGGACAATGTTAAATTAAGAAATAAATTGGTAAAAACTGCTAAACAGGCGATAAAAAAATATGATTGGTGTATTATCGCTAACAAATACCTTCAAGGATACAACAAGACAAAATTAAATTTCGCTAATCCAGACTTTATTCCCTGGTCATATTTAAGCCAAAACTTATGGCAAAAAATGACAAAATGAAATGAATTTAAGATTATTTTTAAACAAGTACGGGATCAATGCCAATAAAGTCAGCTTGCTAAAAGAAAGTTCTGATAACCAAGTTTTTTTGATTTCCAACGGGGGAAAGAAGATCTTACGAATATCAAAAAGACCCCTAAATGATGTCGGATTCGAATTGGAGGCAATTAAGTTCTTAGCCCTCCACTCATTCCCAACGACAATGTGTCTACCTACGAAAGACAATAAGCCGAGTATTTTGATAGGCAAAAAAATAGCCGTCTTTTTTAATTTTATCGATGGAGTTCATGCTCAAATAACTTCTGAAAGAGAATCTTATTTAAAACAAGTATATTGTGCCGGATTGATGTTAGGTAAACTCCATAGCATCTCTAAAAATTACACCCCGACTTTAAAAAGAAAAAGAACAATCTTTACCGAACTGGAAAGATCTCTAGTTTATAAAGAAAAATTTTTAAAAAAATACGCTGGGGGCAAACAATATATCAATGAAATAAATAATTTACTTTCCTGGGCAAAAAAACAAAAAAACAAATCAGGACTAATTCATAATGACTACCGGCCAAATAATATTTTCTTTAACTCCAGCTCCGAAGTTGTCGGAATGATTGATTTTGATTGGTGTTGCCTGGGACCTTTAGTAAAAGATTTAGCTTTGGGTCTGGTTGAATGGTCTTTTCCGGACAGAGCAATTGAACCATGGAAAGAAGCACTCGAGACTTTTCTAAAAGGATACAATACCGCTGCCCCTGAAAAATGGAGAATAAATAATAACCTATATCAATGGATAATGTTTGCCTGCCTTTCCGACGCCTCTACTTATTTTTGTGACTTAATCGATGGCCACAAAAATGAGAAAAAAATAACTAAGTCATATATGTACCATAAGTTCAAATATTTTAGGGGGTTATTAAAGTAAAAAGAAAATTTAAAAATGAAACCCTATCTTTATTACGAAGGCTTGTTAAATCTAAGTAAAGAATTAACTGGAAAGGAAAATATCTATTTGGGGATTCGACCTTATGGTTTCCATGCAGGAAACATGTCCACTTTGGTAGTTTATCCAATTCTTCTATGCAAACAACTCCAAAAACTAGGGAAAACTCCATCTTTCAAAATATTTGTTTTTATCAACGACTGGGAGCAAAACAAGCTTGACGGCCCAGATCCTAAAAAATACCCTTATAATACCTATCCTCTTGATACAACTTTTCAATATACTTTTGACCCCCAGCTTCCAACAAAAAACAAAAACGTCGTCAACTATTGGGAACCGGTTATCGCTGAAAATGTCATGACCCTCAAACGACTCTACCCAAAAGTTACTATCAAAGTGATCAGAAACTCTCAGATGAAAAATGATCTGAGGATGAAAAAATGCGTTCTAGTAACTATCAAAAAACCCATCATTTTAGCCAATATTCTAAAAAAATATGGCAATAAACCCCTTTTGGAAAAACCGCTTGTTTACTCTTTGGCCGTCTGTCCTTCTTGCCATTTCGCCAAGGGAAAAACAAAAGTAATTAATCGAGATATCATTGTCCATCATTGCGAAAAATGCGGTAAAGAAAGCACAAATAATTACAAACTATTCGATTATTGGCTTTACCACAAACCGTTAGCTCTTCCTCGACTTGAGATCTGTAAAATCGATATTTGCATCACCGGCGCCGATCATTATACCGAGGGAGATTTTTTAATTAGAAAGGCCCTTATAAAAGCCTACGGAGCCGAAGTAAAAACTCCAAAAACTCTTTATGCTCCTATTGTTTTGGGGTCCAACGGACTGCCCATGGGTAAAAGCAAGGGAAACGCCGTTACTCTACCACTAGAAAAGCTAATTGATCTTAATCTGATAAACCAAAATGCCAAAGAAATAAAAATAGACAAAATATAAGATGAAATACCAAAGTAACCAAAAACCAACAGCTGTTTTTTTCTCAAACCCTTTTGGTTACGGTCCAACAGGAACTGCCATTGCTCTTATGGAAACATTATTTGAAAAATGGCCTGGACAAATTATCTACGCTGCCAGCCGTTTTTGCCTGGAACCATTTCAAAAAATAAACGACCACAAATTAAAAGTCTTTGAGCTAGACGAAAGAAATTTTAAAACAGTAACCGACTTTCTCAGAAGTATCCCAAACCCTTACGTGGTTTCCTCTTTAAATCGATTTTCTCTAAAAGCGGCCCATTTTTTAAACATACCCAGCGCCTTTATTGATATTCTAACTTGGTTTTGGCAAAAAATTCCTGATGACTACCTCCTAGCTGACTATTATTTTTGCCCAAATTTACCGGGAACAGAAGAAAAAATCAAAGACTTACCTCAACTATCTAAAATTATACTTGTCCCGGCAGTATTAGGAACGCTCCCCAGTATAAAATGCAAAAGGAAAAAAAAGTTTATTTTGGTTCATATAGGTGGATGCCTTAATCCCCTTTACCAAGGTCTACCAATTGCCTATTTGCGGCTTTTAACCGAAGTTTTAAATAAACAAAAATTAAACCAGAAAATTTTTATAACCGGAGGGCACATGGCGCTTCAGTTCATAGAAAAAAGATTAAAGAAAAAAAATGTTTTTTGTTGTTCTTTTTCAAGAAAAGAATTTTTAGAAAAACTTGGCCAAACGAATCTATTTATTACTACTGCCGGCCAAGCAGCGACACTAGAAGCCTTTGCCCTAAATACACCAACTTCTTTTCTGCCGCCAACCAATCTAAGCCAATGGGCCTTAGCGAATTTACTTACTAAGTATAAAGCAGCTCCCAACAGGGTCATGTTGGAAGAATTTATAACTCCGCGGGTTAATCTTCAAAATCTAAGTGAAAAAGAAGGTCTAATCTTATTTTCAAAATATTATCAGAAGATAGCCGATGATAAAAACCTAAGAAACAAATACACTGAGATGGTTTTCTATCTTTTAGACAAAATTCCTGAAAACAAAGAACAACAACTGTTCATCAACAAAATCGGGGTAAACGGCGCAGAGGTTATTGTCAATGAACTTCAAAAAAGGTGGTCTTTTTAAAGATTAAGGTTTCGAGGGTCAAAAGCTTTCTGAATCTTAGTTTTTTTGAAAAAGTTATTAGTTTCGCTCAACCCGGATGAAATCCTAGTGAAAACAAAATTTGACCGTGGTTTTTATCCATGAGTCAATAGTCCGCCGGCTTTCCCGGAAAGCCGACCAAAGAACTTTTACTTATTTTCTACTAATTTTATAAAGAAGTTGGCCGCTGAATGGCGTTTTACTCTGTTCACCAGTTTTGTAATTAAGATAAAATCTCTTAACAATCTTCAGGTCGCAATTTTTAATTAATTTTTCAATTTCCAACGGATTAAAAAGATGAACACTTGCTGGAATTTCTTTTCCATCAAAATGAAAATTAAATTCAAAATTACCATTATTTTCCGAAGGAGAAAAAATATCTTTTATCATATTTTTAATAACCGAAAAAAGGCCATAGCCAATCATGTTATATCTATTATTAACATCAAAAAAAATCACCCCGTTTTCTTCCAATAAGTTTCTCATGTTAACTAAGGCAATTCTTCTTCTTTTTTCTCCTTCAATATGTCCCAAAACATTCCAAAGGCAAGTAATCACTTCAAACCTATCCTTAATATTTACGATTCCTTTACCCGCAATATCCTTTAGCCAATATTCTGCCTTGATACTTTTTGCACAAATTTTCGCCATTTCTTTACTGTTATCAAGCAGTATTAATCTTTTAACGTTTAACTCCTTGGCTATCTTATAAGCCCTAACTCCATCGGCAGATCCTATATCCAGCAAGTTATCACATTTTTTAACCTCGTTGATAATAATTTTATCAATAGAATCCAAATATGCCGACTTTTGGTGTGAATAGTCTCTATAATACGATGCAATTCTGTTATATAAATTTTGAGACCTGCTCAGCATAATTATTTTTCGGTTTCTCAATTGTTAAACAAATTTTACCACAAAAACATCGGTGGATATACTTATTTAATGCTCTTTCTCAAAACTTATCTTACCTTAAAAAATTCCTTCAATATTTCCTTGGCAATTGGGGCAGCCACTGAAGATCCCTCTCCTCCACCTTCAACCAAAACGGTAACCACAATCGTTGGGTCCTCTGAAGGCGCAAAAGCGGAAAACCAAGCGTGGGTTTTCATCTTGCCGTCAGAAGCAACGTATTCGGCCGTGCCGGTTTTACAAGCCACTTTCGGCTTAAAGTCAAAAAACGGATAGGCTGTGCCACCGCTAGAACACGCTTCGACCATCCCTTCTTTAATTATTTTTAGCGTTTCGCTCTTTACGCCAATTTCTTGACATTTTATTGGTTCACCAGCTACTTTTAACATTCTCGGCCGACAAATTTTACCCTCGTTGGCGACTACTCCGGTCATTAAATTGACATCCAGAGGCGTTAAGGCCAAATCACCTTGACCAATGGCCAAATGATAAGTATTGCCCAAAAACCAACCTTCGCCGGTGGCTTCCTTTTTCCACTCTTCGTCCGGAACAAAGCCGGGAACCTCTCCGCCTAAATCAATATCCGTAGTCTTATTTAAACCAAATTTTTTCGCCCAAGCGGTTAAGTCCGCGACACCCACCATTTCCCCCACTTTATAAAAAAAAGTATCGGTTGAACGCTTAATCGCCCGAATAATATTAATGTCTCCTTCGGTTCGGCCATAACCGGTAAAATACCAATTACTATATCTATATGATCCGACATAAATAACCCCTGGGTCATTAATTAAAGTGTTTTTGGTAATTTTTCCTTCTTCCAAAGCAGCGGTGGCCGTCACAATTTTAAAAGTAGAACCCGGCGGATAAAGACCGGCGACCACCCGGTTAAAAAGCGGCTGGTTTTCTTTGTCATTAATTAACCTAGACACTGCCTCAGAAAATTTTGGGGAAAGGAAATAATTCGGGTTAAAAGAGGGAGAAGAATACAAAAGTAAAACTTCGCCGGTTTGGGGATTAGTCGCCACCACGGCGCCTTTTTTCCCGGCCATTTGCAAAGCCGCTACTCTTTGTAAATCGGCATCAAGCGCTAAGGACAGGTTTTCCCCAGGAAGCGGCTCTTCCCTGCCCATCCTACGTAAAATTTTACCCAAAGTATCAACTTCAACCAATTCTCCCCCATCTTTCCCCCGTAATTTAGTTTCATAATATTCTTCTATCCCGGTTCTGCCAACCCAATCGCTTAATTCACAGTTTTGCGCTTTGCTCGCCTCGCCTTGCGGTCGAAGCGGGCACTTTTCACTTTGTACTTCAGCTTCGCTAAGCTGGCCTAGATATCCCGTCACATGGCCAAAAACTTCACCCTGAGGATAACTGCGTAAATAATCAATAAAAAGATTCTCGTCTCTCCCCTCCGCCTGAAGTCGTAAGGCTTCGTCCCGGCTAACAACTTCGTCACTATTCCCCTCTTCAATTTTAAAGACAGGTTGGTTTTCCGCCAAAATTTCTCCATGCCGGTCAAAAATAATTCCCCGGGGGCCTTTAATTTTAATTTGTCTAATCCGGTTATTTTCTGCCAATTGCTTATACTTTTCTCCGGCAAATATTTGCAGTTGAGCCAGCCTGGCAAGAAGAAAAAATAAAGATAGCGGTAAAATAATCTTGAAAAAAGTGTTTTTTTGCTTCATCTGTAATTTATTGACGGCGGGACAATCTCTGTTCCGTAAAATAAACGCGCCAATTTTTAAAGACTGTCTCCACGACAAAAATTAATAAGACTAAAAATAAAGAGGTTCTCCCAAGAAGATTAATGGTAAAAAGATCGAAAAGTAGACCAATAGTAAAAACCAAACCATAAATCATGGTATTACCAAAAAGACTGTCTCAAGTTTATTAACGTCTATTTCTCTCTTAACCAAAGCGGTTTTAAAAACCTCTCCCTTTTTAAAATTGACGCCAATTACTTTCCCGATCAGTAGACTGTAAGAAGCCGGGGCGTCGGCGGCCACTACCAAATCACCCTCCTTAACTTCTTCCCCGACCAAGATCTGTCTAATTTCCATCCCGCTACCGCCTTTACCGAAAAGTAAGCCTTTTCCAACCAAGGTTAATCTCTCCCGATCAAGAATTTTAACCACCGCCCGGCTGTCCGGCGAGGTCAGCAACTCTACTTTTGCGGTTTCGACGCTTAAATCCCTAATTTTACCTAAATAAATTCCCTCCGCCAATAAAACCATCTCCTTTCTAACTTTCTCTTTTTCTCCTTTATTAATAATTATCTCTTCCTCGCTTACCCCGATAACTTTAGCCGGCAAAAACTTCCAATCCGGAGGTAAAGGCGCGCCTAAAAGTTTTTTTGAAGAAAGGTTCTCTTCCTTAAGGCCGGCAATTTGGGCTTTAAGAGTATCGATCTGTAAATCTTTATTTGAGCAAGATCCTTCTGGGCTCAAAGTTACCGGGCTGACGGGTTTGGTAAATCTTAACCTGACGGGAATAACTAGCTTAGATTCAAAAAAGGATTTTATCGGTTTTAGTAAGCCAAAATAGTCAGCCAAGAGAATTAAAAGGCTTAAAATTAGAAAAAAAATAAGGGTCTTTGATTTTTTTTTACGATTCATTTTAACCCGCCAGTTACCCTGACTTTCTTAAGCATCTTTTCATCTTCCAATAACTTCCCACAGCCTTTAACGGTACAATCCAAAGGGTTTTCCGCCACCCAAGCGGGGATCTTTGTGATTTCATAAACCAGCCGGTCCAGACCAACTAATTTCGCCCCTCCGCCACAAAGACAAATCCCGGTTTTCGTGATATCCGTGATCAACTCCGGCGGGGTGGTCTCCACTAACTCGCCTACCGCTAAAACAATCTGGTTTATAATTGGAGACAGAGCTTCGCGAATTTCACTCGCCTCCACTTTTAAAGAAACCGGTAAACCGCTTTCTAAACCACGGCCCCTGACAATGGTCTTCTTTTCTTCATTTTTTCCTACTAAAAGGGCCGAGCCAATTTCCGTTTTAACTTCTTCCGCGGTCAACTCGCCAACCAATAAGGAGTATTTTAAGCGCAAAAAATTAGCCACCGCCGCCGTCATCTCTTCTCCGGCAATTTTAAGAGTTTTTCCTTGAACAATACCGCCTAAGGAAATCACTGCCATGTCTGTCACCCCGCCGCCAATATTCACCAATAAAATTCCCTGAGATTCCGCCACATTTAATCCGGCGCCAATGGCGGCCGCCATTGGCTCTTCAATTAAATGAACTTTTCTTGCTCCAGCCAATATTGCCGCGTCTTGAACTGCTTTCCTTTCCACCTCCGTTACTCCCGAGGGGATACTGGCGACGACTTTCGGCTTGGGAATCATGGGGATCAGCCGGCCGGTCTGATGGACTTGCTTAATGTAGTGATTTAATATTATTACGGTCGCGTCAAAATCGGCGATCACCCCATCATGAACCGGTTTAACAATTTCCAAATTTGGGGGCGTTTTGCCAATCATTTTTTTGGCTTCGCTCCCAAGGTCAATAAACTCTTTAGTTTTTTTGTGACGGGCGAGAACCGAAGGCTCGCGAACGACAATCCCCTTACCTTTAACTAAAATTCGGAGATTGGAAGTGCCTAAGTCTATCCCAATATCATGAGAAAGCCAAGAAAACAAAAAGTCTAACACGAAGACATTTTAGCAAAAAACTTCTTTCCATTAAAGAGGTTTATTTTCAATCAGGCATCTTTAACTTGTTTTGTCTAGCTTAACCCTTTTACTTTTTCTCAGCCAATTTAGTTTTAAGTTGAGCTATTTGATCGGGTGTCCAGCGCATACCTCTCGTATCAACTCCGCCTCCTTTTTGGTCTGTGACAACATAGTGGTTTTCCTCTGCTAAAACTGGCCAAATATCTGGCTTAAATATTTCTCCATCTGCAATAGTTACATTGGCTTGACCTTCACTTAGCAACCCTTTAACTCTAGCTGCTCCTTCAGTTGTTAATTTGTTTGTTAAGATTTTATCAATCGCACTTTTAATTGGAGAAGAAGCATAAGCTTTTTCTAAAGGTACGGCAAGACCCACTCCTTCATACAAAACCTCCAAGGCCCTAGTCTTATCATCAACCCCAACTGCAAATTTAGTTTCTTCTAATGCTCCGGGGTAAACCCTGCAAGCAAACTCGCCTAAAACTTGGTGGGTTTCCCTTAAACCAGCTTTTTCAAGAGGTTTAACTTCCCATCTCGGTCTATCCGTTGCTATACCAGTGTCAACTCCCACTGCTAATTCTGTCATTTTTTTTACCCCCTTCACTATTTTAATAGTGATAATAATTTTACTCATCAGCAATTTGTTTGTCAACCTCAATGTATCTATATGTTATAATTTTTCTTACTTATGAGTTTTATCAGATTGGATAATATTTTCCAAAAAACCATCAAAATTTCTTTTTATCTTCTTTTTATCGTTACTCCTTTAATTCTTACCCCCTGGAATTATGAACTTTTTGAATTTAATAAAATGCTGGCGGTTTATGCCTTAACGGCGGTTATTGCCGGCGCTTGGGCCGGCCGGATGATCCTTCAAAAAAAAATAATTTTCAAGAAATCCCCCTTTGACATTCCTTTAATCCTTTTCCTCGCCTCCCAATTCCTGTCCACCCTTTTTTCCATAGACCGCCACACTAGTTTTTTTGGCTACTATTCCCGTTTCCACGGCGGACTTTTATCAACAATTTGTTATTTGTTTTTATACTGGGCGTTTGTGACAAATTTCTCACACCTCCGAGGTGTACCCCGCCAGAGGCGGGCAGGCGCGGTGCAACCTCACCTCGGAGGTGATTTTGTCAGAAATTGTCTTAAGGTTATCCTCGCAACTGCTTTAATAGTTTCCAGCTATGGAATACTAGAGCACTACGGCGTTGACGCTTCCCTTTGGGTTCAGGACGTCCAAAACCGGGTTTTTTCTACTTTAGGCCAACCTAATTGGCTAGCGGCTTATCTATCAGTGCTCATCCCAATTACATTAGGATTCGCCCTTAGTTCAAAGTTAAAAGTTCAATCCTTCGACAAGCTCAGAATTGACCTCTTCAAGCCTGAGCGATCGAGGCCTCAGAGCCGAAGGCCTGAGCGAAGCCGAACGGGTCAAAGTTCAAAGTCAAATTTTACTGTTTACTGGCTACTGTTTACTGTTTACTGTCTGTGTTTTTTTTATACCAAATCCCAATCAGGTTTGTTTGGGTTAGGCCTGGGGTTAATGATTTTCTGGCTGCTTCTCTTTTGGCAAAATTTTTCTTTGCCTGCCCCCAACGAAGCCCTGAGCGAACAAAGCGAGTCGAAGGGCGTAGTGGGGTTATTTTTATTTTTTATTTTTTCCTTTTTATTTTTATTCTCCCGGGTCGGTTTTAACGCTTACCCGCAAATTGCCTCCCTTGTCCAAAAATTAGGCTATGGCAAAAGCCAAAACATAATTACGGAAACTGTCACCCCGGGCAAAGTAAGCGGCCCGGCTTTGGAGACCGGCGGTTCCTCCTCAGGTGAAATCCGGAAAATTGTTTGGCAAGGAGCAGTTGATATTTGGAAACATTACCCCTTTTTTGGCTCAGGCGTAGAGACTTTTGCTTATTCTTATTATAACTACCGGCCGGTCGAGCATAATCTAGTCTCCGAATGGGATTTTTTATATAACAAGGCCCATAACGAATACTTAAATTTCCTGGCGACGACTGGTTTAGTGGGTCTGGGAACATACCTACTTTTTATCATTAGCTTTATTGTCTGGTTTATACGAATAGATGCGAATATAAATAGTGCGAATGAATACTGCAAATATTCGCATAATGAAATTGGGGTCAAATTAATTCTATTAGGTCTCTTCTCTGGTTGGCTTTCTATTTTGATAACCAACTTTTTTGGCTTTTCCGTCGTGCCGGTGGCTTTGTTTTTCTTTTTAATCCCCGCCTTTTGTGTGGTTCTGGCGGAACCAGCCACCAGCCACCCCGCCCGCCATGCTTCGCAAGGCGAAGCGGGCAGGCAGCCACCAGATATCAGACACCAGTCTTCAATCACCAGTCACCAGTCTTCAGTCATCAATAATTTTCAAAAATTCGGGTTTCTAATTTTACTGATAGCTGAAAGCTGGCTACTGATAACTGTTATAAATTTGTGGCGGGCGGACGTCCATTACGCCAAAGGCGATAAATTCAATAAAATCAACCGTTATGACTTAGCCTTTACGGAACTTCTTTCCGCCATCAACCTTAATAATGGTGAGCCCGTTTACCGGAATGAAATTGCCGAGGCGAGCAGTAATTTGGCAATTTACGCTTTTCAGCAAAAGGATACCGCTAATGCGACTAAGTTTGCCCAAGTGGCCATCTCCCAATCGGACCAAGCCCTAAAAACCAGTCCAGCAAATCTGAATTTTTGGAAAGGCAGAGTTAAAGTTCTTTTCAACCTCAGCCAATTGAATAAAGATTTTCAACCAACCGTTATTGAAACAATTAAAACCGCGATGAAATTAGCTCCGACCGACCCAAAATTACCTTATAACTTAGGCTTAATTTATACCTCTTTCAACCAAAAAGATTCCGCGATCGGTCCTTTTCAAGAAGCTATTAAACTCAAACCCGATTATAAAGACGCCCGCTTTACTTTAGCTACACTTTTAAAAGAAAAAGGCCAGAAAGAGGAAGCCAAGGAACAACTGGAATATATCCTTAAAAACCTTTCGCCAAGCGATACCCAGTCAGCCAAACTGCTGCAGGAAATGAATTATTAATCTATTAACGGGTTGGCGAGTTAACGAGTTCAAAAATAACCCGCAAAACCCGTTAACTCGTTAACTAGGAAATAAATAATTGTTCTAAGAAAAATGCACGAAGCGATTTTATACCAAAAATTAAAAAACAAAACTGTTAAATGCCAAGTTTGCCAAAGAAGATGCGTTATCAGTGACGGTCAAGTCGGATTTTGTCTTTCCAGAGTAAATAAAAACGGCCAGCTCTATTCCCTTCTTTATGGAATCGTTAATGGTCATCTTCAGGTTGATCCGATTGAAAAAAAACCTTTTTATCATTTTAAACCGGGATCTCAAGTAGTTTCTGTCGGCAGTTTTGGCTGTAATTTTCGTTGCCAGCAATGCCTTAACTGGTGGACCAGCTGGGGCCAACCGGCAACCGCCAACCTTGAAAAACTAGCTAAGGAAAAGAGTTGGCCTTTGGAAAGCTGCTTGGAAATTCAACCGGAAAAAATTATTGATCTTGTTATTGAAAAAGGTTATCAGGGTATTGCCCTAACTTATAACGAACCGGTTATTTGGCTTGAATTTGCTTATGACCTGGCCAAACTGGCTAAAAAAGCTAATCTCTACACCGTTTTTGTCACCAACGGCTCCTGGACAAAAGAAAGTTTAGATCTTATCGGGCCATATCTTGACGCTGTCAATATTGATTTTAAGGGCTTTTCCAAAAAAACTTATACCAAACAAAACGCTTTTTTTGGCGAAATTCCCGGGTTGGCGATTTACGCTCAAAAGAAAGGTATTTTTTTAGAAATAACTACCCTTTTAATTCCCGGCATAAATGATGATCCGGGAGAACTTAAAAAAATGGCGGCATGGATCGTTAAAAACTTAGGTCCTGATACCCCCTGGAATCTTTCCCAATATGATCCGGAGGCTGCTCCAGACAATAAGTTTCAAATAATTCCTTTCACAACGGTTGCCCAATTAGAAAAAGCGGCCGAAATCGGCAAAAAAGCCGGCCTAAACCATATTTATCTTTGGGCACCTAATTCCGGTTATTCTTCCTCGGATACTCTTTGCCCAAATTGTAAAAAGATTGTCATCAAAAGGGACGGCTGGGAACCATCAGAAATAAAAATTACTCAAGAAGGAAAGTGCCAGTTTTGTGGCTACAAGTTAAATATTGTTCTCTAGTAAGAGGCTTATTTTAACAAATCCCATTTCCTGATATAATTCCCCAATCCTGCCCTTTAAAATGAATTCTTGCGAAACATCAAGAGGAGAAGATACCAGTTGGGCATTAACATTCAGGCGAGGAAGAGGACCCGCTCGCCCATTTCGTGCCGAAGGCCCACAAGCAAAGGATAATCTCGAGGCAATGACTTTTACCGCCCGCTTAGGCCATATTATCGAGCATAAGGTCCTTGACATTTGGGACGGCACAACCGCGCCCACAACCGAGCAAAAACAAGAATTACAAATCGCTCTTACCAACCTAAATCTCTGCCTTAAGCCTTTAAAAAAGAGGACTCTTACTGAAAGAGAAATTGCAGAAGTTTTCAATCCGATAGTTAAATCGAGAAGTATTTTGGATCAGGAACCGGGAACGCCAGAAAATCAAGACCTTAGAAAGCTTTTTCAATTAGTAGACGAAACCACCGGAACAACTTTTCTTGATTTGTATAAAGAATCTCCCCAGTTTGAAGATATTCCCCAATATGGCCATTATTTAGCCCAGGCAGCGATGATGATTGGTAAAGAACTTTGTCAACCAAATTTTAACAAAGGCGATTCTTCGTTATTAAGAGATGTCACCGGCCCGGATTTCCAATTTGACGCCATTATGCTTCCACAACCGGTAGCCCAACTTCCCTCCTACGAAGCTCTGATAGCAACCGGGGTGCCTGTTCCTTATGAAATTCTCGAAATCAAAGCCGTCTTTCGAGCTAGCCTTACCTCTGGCCCAAACAAGCTAGGAAAATTACCCAGAGAAATCTTAAGGTATTACACCAAAGAACTTGGAGAAGCGATTCTTTGGCGACTTAATGAAAATGAAAAAGTTTTTCCTCTCCCTCGGGCAATTAATATTTATTGTTTAAGAGGGCCTTTACCAAGCCGTCACTTTCATATTGAAATAAACTGGTCTTTCTTAGAAAGATGGGCCACCGATTTGGAAACAACCGCAAAAAGACTTGAGCTTGAAAGAGAAAACGAGACGGCAGTTGAGCAATATGTAAATATAATCGGACTTCTCCCGGTGATCAGAAATTGGCAAAGACGAGTGGAACGAAAAGAGCAAGAAGAGCAAGAAGCCCGTCATCAAAGATATGAAAGCGTTCTTACAAGTTTTGGGCCTATTACCAAAGAACAAGTTGAAAAAGTAGAACTTTTTGCTCGACCAACTAAACAACTAAAAAGGAAGAAAGGAAATGAATCTCAAAAAACTCCTCCAGACAAACAAGAGCAACCGCTAACCCAAGGAATTTTGTTTCAAGTTTAACCTCCACTCCCACCGAGTGTGAATCCTAAACACTTAAAATATCGTCCAACAATCTTTCTAGGGGAGATGAAAATGTTTTGCTTTCTTGAAGATTGTCTTTAATTGATCACGATTAAGCTTTTTCATTCAAGTCAATTTACTTTTTTTGCACGACCGCTTTAAAATCTGAACCATTTACGGTTACTTTTTCATCTCCTGCTTGAACCATAAGTAAAGCTTTTCCTTTATCATCAAATTCATGAACTCGGACGATCTTAGGCCCTTCAATTGTTCCACCCTCACCACTTACCTTTTCGTCTGGGCCTAATTGCCAAAAATTACTTCCCAAGCTTTCCGGTGCCATTTTGCTCCTTTAATTTAATATCAATTTATAATAACTTAAAGTTGACAATTAATTTTAACAGTCTCATACTAAAAATACCATGAAAAAGATAATCTTTGCTTTAATTCTCGGCCTTGTTTTAAGTTTTGTTATCCTTAACCCGGTTTTGGCTAAGGAAAACCCAACACCAGTCGTTATTAAGGCCACTGAAGTTTTTAATGGTGACACTTTTAAAGCCGCTGAGGATTTAGTTTTTTCCGGCAAGGTCAAAGGCGATCTTTTTTTGGCGGGCGGAATGGTTACCTTTGACGGAGAGACAACCGGTGATCTGTTTGTCGCCGGCGGCAAAGTAACGATCAAAGGCAAGATTGGCCAAAATTTAAGATTGGCGGGCGGACAAATTACGATAAACAGTACGATTGGCCAGAATCTCCTTGTTGCCGGCGGGACAGTTGAATTAGGAGAAAATACGACCGTTATTGGTTCCTTAATCGCTCTGGGCGGTTCTTTAGAAAATCAGGCCAAAATTAATTTAGGCGGCAATTTATTCACCGGCCGACTCTATCAAAATGGTCAGTTCGGCAAAAACGTAAATTTAATGGCGGATCAGTTTCTTTTGGGTCCAAAAGCCAAAATCGCCGGCAATCTTATCTATAAAGCGCCTAATGAACTTTCGGTTGAGGAGCAGAAACAAATTGTCGGCAAAGCCGAGTTTACTATGATCGAAAAACCGCCAACCCAAACTGGCCAAACCTTCAACCAATTTGGTTCTCAAGGAAAAAATTTCTTTAAATTCTTTAAAGGGGTTATCTTGGCCTTTAGAATCGTTTCCCTTATTTCCAGCTTTGTGTTAGGCATTATCGCAATCAGGCTACTCCCTAATTTCACCAATAAAGTGCTTTCCTCAATTGAAGAGAATCCTTTAAAAGATCTTCTTTGGGGGATCATTTATTGGTTGGCGCTTCCCTTTTTCTTCATTTTGGTAACTGTTAGTTTAGTAGGTATACCGCTCATTCCCTTGTTGGTGATGTTGATGGGAATAATTCATTTATTGGCAAAGATTTTCGGCCCCATGGCCCTTGGCCATCTAGTTTTTCTCCAGCTAGGCAACCAAGAAAGACGCGGTTGGGCATTGCTAGTTGGTTTAGCGATCACTTTTGTCATCGGTTTCGTACCTTTTTTAGGCGGCTTGTTCCTAATGATTCTTAATGGCGTGGCGACAGGGACAATTGTCAACAATTTCTACCAAAAGATGACCAAATCCCAAAAATGTTGCTGCCAGTAACCGTTGAACAATATTTTTATCCAAAATTTTACGAGAAATTCTTCTTTGGCAGGTTAACAGGCATTTATTTCATAGGCATTTGTTAACCTACGCATAATTAATTTCGTCAGAATAATTCTCTATTTCGGCCTAATCAATGTCTATTGAATTAATAATTTGTTCGATTAAGAATTTAGTAAATAATTGTCTTTAATAATTTATTTAATGTTATAATTAATTTGTTTTATGTTGACTTTTGCCTGTTTGTCTCCCCACGCCCCAATTTTTTTACCGGAAGTCGGTTCTCCCCAAGACCGACAAAAAGTTAAAGCCACTATTTCCAGTCTTGAATCACTGGCCCCAAAATTAGCTAATCCGCCAACTGGCGGAAAACCGGAAATTATTATTATTTCTTCACCGCACCCTGATTGGGGCATCAAGGTGCCAGCTCATTTTTTGCTGGCACAAGTGCAAAGTGCAAAGTTCAAAGTGCAAAACTTACAGATAGCAAATGATGTTTCCATTACTGACGAACCTTATAGGATATACCCAACCCTGACAACCCAAGATTCTTTAAAAAAACATTACGAATTCGGAAAGCTACTTGCCTCTAAAATGCCCCTAAACCGGTCGATTGCCTGGATCGCCTCCGGAGACATGTCCCATGTTTTGAATCTAGAAGGCCCTTACGGGTTTAATCCGGCCGGTCCGGAGTTTGACCAAAAATTTATTGGTTTTTTTAAAAACAAGAAAATTGAGGAAATTTTAAACCTTGACTCGGAATTTATCGAAAAAGCCGCGGTTTGCGGCATTTGGAGTTTTTGTTTGCTATTCGGTGTGTTAGATGGTTTAAAAGTAAATTGGACACCCAAAGTGCTTTCTTATGAAGGACCTTTTGGGGTTGGTTACCTAGTAGCTAATATACAAATAGATGCTAATGATAAATAGTGCGAATATATGATGCGAATATGACAGAAATTATAGAAAAAGAGCTTAGTTATAAAATAGTGCGTATACTTTTTGAAGTCCAAAACAAACTTGGGAGCGAATATCAGGAAAAATACTACCAAAGAGCGGTCAGTCAAGCCTTAAAAGAAAAAAATATTTCCTTTAGAGAACAAATACCGGTAGATTTAAACTTTAAAGGCCTAAAAATCGGAAAATATATTTTAGACTTCGTTATTAATGACAAGATTGTTTTAGAAATTAAAGCGGTTCCTTATTTAAAACCAATTTACTTCCAACAAGTCCGTGCTTATCTAAAGGCTAATCAACTCCGTTTAGGAATTCTAGCAAACTTTCGTGGTGACCACCTAACCTATAAGCGTATTTTATTCCCTATTCGCACTATTAATTCGCATAATTCCGATTCGCATCTATTCGTTGGACTGGCTAGGGATTCTATCGAATACTTTCTCAACCACCACTCAGTTATGGAAACTCCCCCGAATTTACCTAATCGACTTAAAACTCGGGCAGGAGTCTTCGTCAGTTTACATAATAAAAGTGACGGAAGTTTAAGAGGTTGTATTGGCACCTTTTTACCAACCAAGAAAAACCTGGCCCAAGAAATTATTTATAACGCGATTGCCGCGGCCGTTGAGGATCCCCGCTTTCCGCCCTTAACTTTAGAGGAACTGGCAAAAATTGAAATTTCGGTTGACGTTCTTTCCCCACCGAAAATTGTTACACAAGCAATATCGTTAGATACAAGAAAGTATGGTTTGATAGTTTCGACACCTGACGGTAGACGGGGTTTGTTGTTACCAGAAATAGAGGGGATTGATACAGTTAGTGAACAAGAAAGAATTTGCCGTTTAAAAGCCGGCATTTTACCAGACGAATCTGTTATCCGTCATTATTTTAAGGTAAAAAGGTACCAAGAGAATAAATAATCAATTGTCTTTAATAAAACTCCCTGATAGAATTCGATCATGAGTGAGACTGCTGTAGCTCTAAAAGCTCCACAAAGAGTTCTAGTGCTGCCGATGTTTATTATTGAGTCAGGAGAAACAATTAAAGATCCTTCCACTCGCCAGTTGATTCGTGAACTAGCTATCGCTGTAAGCGGTCAGAGAGTTGAAAATGCTGATGGGCGTCCAACTGGATTAAGGGTTGACCGTGCAGGAGCGGCTCTCCTTGAGCGTTGTGTCCCAATTTTAGGAGATTATCTTATTCGTGATCAGCAAAAACAGGCAACTGAACTACTGGAAAACATCGTTGATCATCTTGGAGATACACTAGCCGCTTTTATATCCTTCGATCCCCGCTTTCGCAGCCAAAACAGTCAGCTTTGGGAAAAATATGAGAAATATAAAAGAGAGGGCAGGCTGCCTCAAGGAGAAGAATTTTACGACTTTATTCAAGCTGTTCATCTGCAACTTTCCCAAATTACGTCAGGCATCATAGGTGAAGCTAAGGCTTACTATCTATGCAAAAAGGGTGGCTTGGAACCGAAAATGGCAAGTATTGAACAAGATATTGAGGGGGTTGACATGTTCATAAAATACGAACACGATGATGGAACTACCCACGAGTATCCAGTCCAAGTAAAAGCCCGACAAGAACCTATAGGAATAAGATTTCAAATTATTCCAAAAGGCAACAATCCCCCTTTAGTCATTGTGGAGTTTGGCTTACCTAAACTTTTTGATCACGGTCGGTTAGGTTTCTTTGTAGTTAGAGAGGCCTTTGATCCCAAAGACTACCAAATTTTTCTCCCTGAACTATCCAAGGCATTAGAATCTATAAAGATTAAAAAAAATGACTAAACCTGAGGTGTTGAACCCATCTTTATCTTTTGGAGATGTTGTAAACAAATGGAACGGTCTGGTTAGAGATGGCTTTCCTGAAGAATCTTTGGCGGAATTTACGGGAATTTTGGTATTTGCTCTCTCTTTATATACACTCAATAAAACACAGATGCGAAGGTTGGCTGTCGCTTTTAAAGAGGGAAAACCTATCGATCTTCAGCCTAAGTGATATAATTTCCTCATGGCCAAGATTATTACCGTTCCCAATCCCCTTTTAAGGCAAAAGTCAAAAGAAATTAATCCGCCGGTTGGCGGTGATAAAAAAACGTTTGATTTAATCAAAGAATTAAAACAAACGGTACGTTCGACTGAGGGCATCAAGGGCGTCGGCATTTCTGCAATCCAAATCGGCGTTCCTAAACGGGTTTTTATTGCCCACTCGGATGCCAGTAACAAGTTTTTGGTTTTTATCAATCCGGTGGTGGTTTGGAAATCCAAAAGAATGCTTTCCGGAGTCCCCAGAACCAATAAATTAGAGGGCTGTCTTTCGGTTCCGGGTATTTGGGGCCAAGTCAAACGCCACCAAGTGATTAAATTACGCTACCAAACTATAAGCGGACAAATTATCACCCGCCGCTTCCGCGGCTTTTTGGGCATTATTTGCCAGCATGAATATGACCATCTTGAGGGAATTTTGTTTACCGACCGGGTTTTAGAACAAAAAGCCTGCCTGCCATCGCTTGCCCGCCCGCCAGGACTTCGTCCAGGCGAAGTCGGGCGGGGAGCGAGGGCGACTAGCGGGCAGGGCAGACTTTTCAAATTAGAAAAAGATAAAGAAGGTAAAGAAAAATTAGTCGAGTTTAATTTTGAAGCACAAATTTAAAACATGCGGTTAGTCTTTTTCGGAACATCTCCAAGATCCGCTAAATTCTTAGAATTGGCTACCCAAAACGGCCTAAAATTTGATCTCGTTGTTTCCGAACCGCCAAAACCAACCGGCCGACAACAGGTTTTAACCGAAAATCCTACAGTAACTATGGCCAAAATATTACAAATCCCTCACTTTGAAAATATGGAAGATCTTTTAAAGGACGAATCCCTTACTTTGGGGTTAATTCTCGATTTTCAAAAAATTATTCCGGACGAGATTATCAACAAATTTACCAAAGGAATCATTAATACCCATTTTTCCAAATTACCCATTGGCCGCGGCCCGGCACCGGTTCAATATACGATTTTAAACGGTGATAAGGAGGCCTGGATTAGCTATTATTTAATCAACAGCCAACTTGATGCCGGCCCAATCGTGAAGCAAACTTCTTTAACTTTAGATTTTACGGAAACGACTGATTCTTTGTATCTAAAGCTAATTGAAAAAGCTGCCCAAGAAGCCCCAAAAATAATTAAAGATTATCTTGAGGGAAAAATTACTCCCCAACCTCAAACAGAAACGCCGACTTTTGCTAAAAAATTGAAAACGGAAAATTGCCGGATCGATTGGTCAAAATCACCGGAAGAAACTGAAAGACTAATAAGAGCCGCTTATTCGGAACCAGGAGCCTACACGATTGTAAATTTAAAATTGAAAAAGGAAAAAGTAAATAAGAGGTTAAAGATTTTAAAGGCGCATTTGGAAGATATTCGTGATAATTCGTCGGCAGCGCAAAGAGAAATACTCTCAAAGTCTGAAGAGAAACACGCGCTGCCTATTCGTTTAAATTCGGATGAAACTAACAAGGTCCAAAAGAGACTCGTGATAGTGATAGATCAAGTACAATTAGAGGGGAAAAAACCTGTCACTTGGCAGCAATTTAAAGAAGGTTATCCTCAAGTGAAATTAGAAAACAGCCACCACCTGGGGAATTGATCTGGCTTGTAAGGGATATCTTCGAGGAACACTTTCTACCATCTTCCGACGTATACTGCATTTACCAATAAACCTAAGTCAGTAAAACCCTTTTCTTTAGGAAATACAACAAATTTAAGACCAACTAAAATTCACAATAACACTTCTTAAATTATCAGAACAAATATTATTAGGAAGGTTAACAAGCACTAGTTGCCTATGCATTGGTTAGCCTATATATAACATAATTAATTATTATATTCTACTTTTTAGCCTTTTAAGGATACTTTTGGACTGATTGTCATAAACTCAACTTGCCCAAAATCGGTACTCTCCTTTTCAAACTGTAATCCCTTCAATTTGAGGATTTTGGACCAAAATTAATTTAAAAATTAACTTAATATATTCCCGCTACTAGTTTTGGGCCCTCCAAATAGTGCCTTCCTGATTCTGTCCGCAAGAAAGGCCCTTCGACCCTTAACAGGCTATGGGCAACCCAGCGAACATCAATCATTGAATCCGTCTCGGTCTCCGATGGAACTTGATCAAGAATATCCTGGGCAACTCTACAAGCATCTAAATGACTTTCGGTTAAACTTAAGCGGTAGCCGATTTCCCTTATATGATGATCATCAGTTAAAAGCTCAATTAATCTCCCTTCTACCTGCCAAAAGAAAGGCTGGGCCGGCAATAAAAAATCTCCTAAATAATGATAACCTCCCATCCCCCTCCTTCCAGATCTTAGTATCATCCCCGAAAAACTATTCTGCGCTAATTTGTTAGCCACATTTTCTATGTCACTTGCTGGATTTTCAGTCACGGGAATCTCTAAATCAGCCATGGGAACAACCATTTGGGGAGAAAATTCTTCCCAAATTCGATCCTCAAGCCCTCGCTTGGGACCAGGCTTTATCCTTACGCTGCCGCTAATACCACTGGTCCAAATAACTCCGGTTCTTGATCTAAGTTCTTGAACCAACATTGGAAGTTCAGCAAAACAATTAGGGTATGGGCTGACCGCTCTAGTTACAGTTCTCGCCGTTTCTCCGTGCAGAACGTTCTCGTAAGCCCTGATCGTATTTCTTACTTGCCAAAATGGATATTTTTCAGCCACATACTTTCCCAATCGAGCAAAAATATAAGCAAAACTATATCTGGCTTCTGACGGTTCGTTTTCAGGAACATAATAATGAGCTGACAATTTCTTCCTTTGGGCCAGCTCTTCAAAAGAACGAAAAAGAATTGGAGCTTGCTCCAAACGGAGATTTGTTGGTTCAACGCGACCGGGTTGCTCGTGAATTGATGTCATAAACTTGGGGCAGGGTTAAGATTTTTTGGTTGATTTTCTGGAAGTTTTTTTCTTGGTTTCCTTCGTTTCCTTTTTAGTTTCCACTTTTTGAGGAATTTTTACCTCTTCTTTCTTTTTTGTTTCAGCGCCTTTTTTTCTCAGCTCAAATTTAATCCTTTTAATACATCTCGTACACAATTTCATTTTCTTCCCGTCAAGCGTATAATTTTGTAAATTCGGCCGCCAGATTTTGGTTTTCTTTTGCGCCCGCTTGGCCCATTTTCCGCCATATTTATGAGCCCCGGATTTTCCGATGGTCCGGCCTTTACTGCAAATGTCACAACGCCTTGCCATAGTGTTGCTAATTCTAACAAGAGTTTGGTAAAATTACAATTATCAGCTTTCAGCTATCAGTTCTCAGTCTTCAGATTTGTCTGATGACTGATGTCTGACGACTGACGACTAAAATGATTACCCAGCTTTTTTCCAACCCTGTCACCCTTATCTACTGGCTTTTGGCTTTTGGGCTTTCTTTATCCGTTCATGAAGCCGCTCATGCCTGGATGGCCGACCGGTTAGGCGATCCAACCGCCAAATTAGCCGGACGAATGACCTTAAATCCCCTGGCCCACATTGACCCCCTGGGAACTTTGATGCTTTTATTTTTTCGCTTCGGCTGGGGAAAACCCGTACCTTTTGATGATTATAATTTACAAAATCCCCGACGGGACGCCGGATTAATTTCTTTGGCCGGCCCGGCTTCGAATTTATTACTGGCGGCTCTTTTCGCCCTGGCTTTCCGCCTTTTCTACCCTCTCTCCTCCCTCTTCTATCTTATCGTTCCCATTATTGTCCTCAATGTCTCCTGGGGAATTTTCAATTTACTGCCGATCCATCCTCTCGACGGCGGTAAAATTTTAGTCGGCTTTTTACCGGCCGAGCCAGCCTTAAAAGTCGAGCAGATTTTGCAGGAATACCAGCTTATCTTTCTACTCTTGATTATTTTCCCCTTTTTCGGCAACTCGTTGATCAGCATTATTTTGGATCCCGTAATTAATCTTATCCTCGGAGTTTTGCTCCCCGGCACACCATTGATTTAAATAAGCCAATGAGAACATTAGGAAACCAATAATCGAATAATCATATAAGAACATTAGAAGAACAAAGAAACGTCGAAAATCTTGGATAATGAACAATTATCTTGTTCAAATAACTGTTTTATTAATTTTTGGTAAAATTGTCTTTTCACGAGCCTATTTTTCCCCTTGACAAGACTTTAGAAATTCTTCAGAATGATAACAGTCCTGCCTGTTTGGAAAGGCTTTAAAGGTTTTTCCTCTACAAATTCATTTGAATTAGGAAGGCAGAGTCTGATTTTAATGCCTCGATGTTACTCGGCATAGATTTCAGCAGTCTTCCCGCCTAGAGATATCTGGGGAAACTCATTTTAAAGCAACCTTCAGGCGGGATTTTTAGTCCCGAATTATCCCGAATTGCTTCCGAATTAATCCGAATAGACCGCTCGTTTTAGAAATTTACTTTAAAGATCCCGCGTTTGAATCAGCCAAATATCACCTTTTTTATCAATTGCCCACTCGATATCCTGAACTCCACCCATCAATCTTTCAATACTTAAAGTCATCTCAATTAAGGAATCAATTTCAATCCGGGAAAGAAATGACTGCTTTTGTTTAGCGCTATTGTTTATTAAAGTATTCTTGCTGCGTGAATAAATAATTCTTTGGCTTTGGGAAGTTCCGTCAACTACTCCTTCACCTAATCCACAAGCTACGTCAATGACAATCAAATCTTCATCTCCGGTTTGAATATCTTTCCCAAAAACCACGCCTGATCTTTCCGCCTCAACCATTTGCTGAATTACCACCGCCATTTTAATTCCTTTCGAAGAGCTTAAAGCCGCCGTATATCGAGCAACCCGAGGATCAAAAGTACTTTTAATTACCGCCGCCACTTTTTCCTTTAAACTTTGGTAATCCACCTTCAGGAAGGTAACAAATTGACCGGCAAAAGAATGCTCGGCTTGATCCTCAACGTTGGCTGACGATCTAACCGCATATTTTTCTTTCGAAGACAATCCCGAAGCCTTAAGAATTTGTTGCCATAAATCGGTTGAGATTTCAAATTTCAAATTAAAAATTGAGGGTTTTATCTCCTGACTTAAATGATTTTTGGCTAGAGTTGCGGCGACTATTTTATTAAAAAAATTAGTCGTCAGAACGACGCCATGGGGAACATTAAAACCCTTGGCTTTAAGTAAAGAAATATTCATTGCCTTCCCGCCGGTTAACTCCCGACCATACAACTTAGCATCATGTAAATTAACCACAAAATTCTTCATGCTGCCTTCTAAAACGCGATCAATTAAGACCTGATCGCCTTGAACCTTTACAATCACTTCTTCACCCTCTTTAAAAGTCCTGTTACCGACAACAATGGCTGTATGGCCAAAATCATTCAAAACCCGCATTGCGTGAGCCGTGGCCGAAAGCCCGGGGTAAAAAACGGTAAATTTGTTAGACAAGGCCGCCACACTATTTAAAATGTCATAAGCCCGGTCTTCAACTATCTTTTTATCAATATAGATAATGGTTCTCTCCACTTCCTCCGGTAAAAGCAGCCGCAATTTTTCCACATCCCGGTAACCGGCAACAGTTTTAATCATCCCTCTTTTGTCGATTCTTTTGATTTCCTTATCGTAAATCACATAAGGAACTGACTCATTAAAAATAATCCCCGTCCGGCCGTCATAGGAAAATTCTACCCTTCTTAAGCCGTATTTTTCCGTCAGTTCTTTAACCACTCTCCCGATTTCCAAAATTTCCGCGTCATTTAAAACCTGCTCAAATTGGCGATCATGAGGAACCGAAATTTTATCCGACTGGGATTTTTCCGTCGTGCACAACATCAACATCTTTTGCGGCGTTTCTTTCTCAATAATTATTTTTCTTTGGGTGTCCACAATATAGCGGTCAATCGCGTCAAAAGATTGCACGCCTTCGTTATTGCCCCAAACACCAAAAACTTCTACCCGTGAGGCAATTTTATTTAAAGGAACCGCATAGCCGCCATATGGTAAAACTGCCTCTGTTTTGATTGGTAGAGATAAGGGCTTCGGGTCGGCAAAAGGATAAAAGAAAGCACAAATTTGCGACATTTTTTTAAGATAATACTCATGCTCGATGGCAAAGTTAAAGACTTCTTTAATCGCATCGATAACTTCGTTAATCTTCAAGCCTAAAAAACGCGGGCCGGGAGGATTTTCCAATCCGGGCACCACATAAGCCCGTCTAGCCACGATCGTCTTGGTTTCCGAAAGCCCAACAAGCTCCCGACATTCTTTTAAGATTCGGTATTCCAATTCCTCGGGTAATTTTTTGTTTTTTAAATAAAAACGAAAAGCATAATCGCTAAGAATTCTTATTTCTGTGGTTCGGCCGCCAACCGAATAGATCTCTTTAAAGCCGTCAATACGCGGATTTGCAGAAGAAAAGCTGGCCAAATCATATAAATATTCCTCAGGAGTTCCCTCTTTTCCAATCTTTAAATCATTTGTCCTGCCCCCTAAGGCCCGGTTTAATAACTCGCGCACGGCTTCAGATTGGGAAATTCCCTGTTTTTGGGCAATTTTCTTGACTTCGGCGACTAAATCAGGTGTCAAAAGAATCTGTGAACGAATCATAAACGAATTATTACACAATTGTGTAACTATGTCAAAGAGGGTTCAGAAAAACATTCTTCAGGTGGGATTTTTTTATCCTAATTATCCCGAATTCCCTTCGAATTAATCCGAATTACAGTACGAATTACACAAATAACTCCCAAATTAATCTAAAAAGACCTTAGTTTTCCTTATTCTTGGTTTTGGCTGCGGCTTTATCAGTAAAGCTAAATTTCCCAAAAAGCTTTTATCTTTATCAATCTACCCCAATTAATGTTATAATTTTCCTATGTACAACTGGTCAACAGATGAGAAAAAATTTAAAAAAGATTTTCCTTGGGAATATAAAAAATGGCGACTTTTGCAATTAATTAATTATGGGCTTGACGGACAAAAAATAGAGGGAAAAACTTTAAAAAAACTTTGGCCCCAGATAAAAGAAAAAGTGACGGATCAACTAATGAAAAGATATCTTGAGTCAATTCTGTTTTCCAATGGCTGAAACCACTTTAACTAGATTCCAGGAGGAAATCTTAAGTTCTCTATCTAAAAATAAGTTTGTCTATATTAATTTCTACCTTAGTGGCGGAACGGCATTGGCCGAATTCTATCTAAAACACCGTTTTTCTGAAGATTTTGATTTTTTTACGACTAAAGAGTTTTCTTTTGCTGATGTCAGGATTAATTTAGAAAAAAGTTTTCAAAAAATCAGGATCACCTCTTTAGAATATCGGGAGGAAGCTTCAGCCAAGCTATTTTTTTTAAGAAAAGGAAAAAAGGAAGTCGTTAAAACCGATTTTAACTACTTTCCCTTTAAAAGACTCGAGAAAGGCGTTATTTTTAATAAAATTGAGGTTGACAGTTTATTAGACATCGCCGTCAACAAACTGCATTTGATCTTAACCAGAAGCAATGCCCGTGATTTTGTTGATTTTTTCTTTATCCAGGAAAAAGAAAATTATCCCCTCGGTTTTCTTTTAAAAAAACTGGAAAAGAAATTTTCCTGGAAAGTTGACCCAATTTTTCTGGGAAGCCGGTTCTTAAAAATAACAGATCTTAAAGATTATCCAAAAATGCGGAAAAAATTCTGGCAAGAAAGATTAATTGACTATTTTTCCTTTTTGGCTAAACAACAAAAAGAGAGATTTTTAAAGTAGGCGCCCCGAATTTTTGCTGCCTACGAAGCGAAAATAGCTAACAATACCAATCGTTAAATTAAAATAAAAGCAACCTTCAGGCGGGATTATTTTATCCACGAATTGACACGAACAAACCTCACTAATTACACGAATTACTAGCTAACGATCCCGAAGCGTTAAATCGTCGTTAAATCGTCGTTAAATCTCGTCAAACCGCATAAAAACTTAAGTTGTCTCCGCATAAACTCCGCGATACTGTGGCGGCAATAAATCCCGAATTCCAAACATTAAGTCGGTGGCCAATTGAGATCTTCCATGGTTGATTTAATTTCTGGACCCGGTCTCTCTCTCATTTTCTTTGCATTTTTTCCGTGTCGTACATCATTGCCACTAACCCGGCCACGACACAAATCCCCGAAATAACCGGGTCAGCTTTAACCAAAGAAATCCCGGCCATCAATATCAACCATCCCCTGACTCCCGCCGCATCTCTTAAGAAATTCTCCAAAGAAGCGTTAATCTTTTTCTCCAATTCAGCGCCCATTAAGCGAATTATATCAAATGAAGTCCAATTTGCTTCAAAAGGGTTTTTTTAATATACTTTGCCTAGGCCGACGTAACTCAGTGGCCTGTCTCGCCTTGGCGTCGAGCCGAGGCGGATAGAGCAACTGTTTTGCCTGCCCGCAATCGCCTTCACGATAGCGATGGCAGGCGGGCCTGGGACGTTAAATTTGCCCTCCTAGCTCAATGGCAGAGCGGCGGTTTTGTAAACCGTTGATCGGAGTTCGATTCCCCGGGAGGGCTCAAAGTCTAAGGCAAATTTTTACGTCCTAAACAGTAGGCCGTGGGCCTGCCCTCCTAAAATCGCTGCACGAAGCGTGAACGAATAGTTCTGACCTGCCCGCAATGCTACGTATAGCGTTTGCAGGCGGGAAAGCTGAGTGCTAAGATTAGGAGGGTTCGAGTCCCTCCTCCGGCTCATAAATTTATCTTCGCTTCTTCCTTTTTAGCCAATAATTTTGTAAAATCTTAATGTTAAGTCGGGATGGCGGAGTGGCCCGCCTGCATTGCCTACGGCAAAGCCGTTGGCGGGCAGGTCAAACCTGCCTCGACTGACCGAGTCAAGACGGGCGCACCAATCAATGAATATTGAAATTTATAAAAAATTATTTAGTCGGGATGGCAGAGCGGTCAAATGCACCAGTCTGTAAAACTGTTGCCCGAAAGGGCTACGGAGGTTCGAATCCTCCTCCCGGCACCCTTCGCTTCGCTCAGGGCAAGCAATAATGAGCAAGCAGAAGAAATAATAGACTATGGGGACTTGAAAGGATGAGAAGTTCACCCCGAGTGAAATCGAGGGGAATCCTCCTCCCGGCACCCTTCAGCCCTCCGATTCGGAGGGCTTCAGGGTAAACAATCAGAAATAATTGTCGGAGCAAACAAGCAGAGTGACTCATTTCGCTTACATACTTAAATGTGCTGATAATTCTTATTACACAGGAATAACTTGGAATTTAAAGAAAAGAATCTTAGAACATAACAAAAGAGTCAAAAGCTGTTTACAAATAAGTAAAATTCCTACGATTTTGGTATACTGGGAAAAATTTGCTAATAAAAGTGAAGCGGCTAGAAGAGAAAAAGAGATTAAGGGATGGACGAGATGGAAAAAAGAAAGCTTGATAAATAGTTTACACTGACCCTTCGCTACGCTCAGGGTAAAGTAAATGAGCTATTATCACTTCAAATAATTGAAATTTGATAAAATAGGCATTAGGTTTTAAAGGTTTACACTGAGGAATCCGCCCAGAGGCGGATGACGAAGTGCCCAGATGGCTCCCCACAGAGCTAGCTTTTCGCAAGGTCTACGTCCTTGCCTTAAAGCGTCACTCTTAAGGGGCAGGCAGTTGGTTACGCGTCTTTGAAAATTTTGCTGACATAGCTCAGTTGGCAGAGCGCGTCTTTGGTAAAGACGAGGTCTCCGGTTCGAGCCCGGATGTCAGCTCAAAAATATTTTAGGTCCCGGGCTTGCCCGCCTTAAACCGCTCTTTGAGCCCTCCGAGTCGGAGGGCGAAAAGTAAGGTTCGGCGGGTCCGATTCCCGGTCTGGGCTCCCATTCACCCCGCTTTTCGGGGTTCAGGGCAAGCCAAATTTATTTTCCTACAATTACTAAAATATCCGCTTCGGGTTTGACTTCTCCTTCGGGTAAAGAACCTACCGAACCGTCTAAAATTTGGGCGATTTTTGAAGCTAAAGCATTTTTATTTCCTGATAAGTCAACCACTATGGTTTTAGTAAAATCCCCCGTACTATTGGTTTTAATCACAACTTCGATTTGGGAGCCAATTTCTTTATTGGCTTTTAAATCATCACCTACCGTTTTTGCCAAACCGGAAGTTGCTGTCCCGTTGTAAATTGCCACTTTAAACACCGTAGATTGCGCGCCAAGAGTCGTCGGGGTAACCTTAGCAGAGACTACCCCACCGGTTGGTTGAGCTACCACATTAACCGGCGCCACTTCTACTACTTTATCAACGCGAGGGCGGTATAAAATTGCTTTTTTCGCTTGGGCATAAACCAAAACCTTGTCTCCATTTTCGGCATTGTTAAAAAAGGGTTGGTCTTGGCGCAATTTCTCGACATCCGTCACCGTCGCAAAGGTCGGCACTTCACCCTCGGGCAAAATAATTAATTTTCCCACCGCTTCGGTTACTCGTTGGATCTCACTGACAACAATTTCGGTTTTGGCTTTTTGCAAATCGGCCTTTAATTTCTTTACCTCTCTTTGAGTTTTAAGATTATTAATAAATAAAGCGGTTAAAATTAGGCCGATGCCAAGAGCGATTACCGGAAGCGGCTTTTGTTTGGCTTTAGCAACCGCTTTTTTTACTATCCCGATTCCGGTTTTTAGAATTATTTTTACAATTGCTGTGATTTTGTTGATTAGCGGAGTTATTTTTTGCACAAGTAAGACCATTTTTCCACAAATTTAATAAATTTTCAAGTTTCCAAGAATGATTAAGGCACCATCGTTGGTCCCGCAATTGGATTTACCCCTTAGCTGGGAGTTGGCGTCATCGAAGGAACCAGCGTTGGCACCTCTGTCGGTACCGGAGCCTGGGTCGGACTGGAAATCGGCAAAGTTGTCGGCAACGGGCTAATAACCGCCGACGGAGTTGGCGTCAGCGACATTGTTACCGATGGCTGGCTAATTAAGGGAGTAGGAGTTCCCTCTAAAGTCAATTCTAAGGTATTTTCAAAAGTAGTCGGATTTTCAACCGCCACCGCCAGCCAGGAAAATTTATAATTAGTCACCGCTGGGTTTTCTAAAATAATTGTAAAGCCTTTAGTCGTTAACCCGGCAAGAACGAATTCTGATTCAGGTAAGAAAAAGCCATCCAGTTTATCTATTACCGAAAGAGTTGACTCCTCAACTTCCCAGATTTTGTTGATAGTCACTACCGGTAAGCTTGCATACTCTTTTTCAAAAGTCACTCTTACCTGTCTTTCCCCTTCTTTAATCAAAGCAAATCCGGCGGTATCCTTATTAAAAGTCGGCCGGCCGACAAAATTCACTTCGCCCCGGAAAATGACATTTTGAGCAAACTCAACCAAATCAGTAAAGATTGCTTTACCCTTGGCTAAAATATTCTCCAAAACCGTACTGGTGGTTACTTCCGGTGTTGGGGTTAACATTAAGTCGGCAGACAAACTGGCGGTATCGGACAAGCCGGCAACCTTTTCCGACAAACTGCCGATTTTATCGGTCCAGATTTCCAAGCCCTCAATTTGGTTGGCTCTGATTTTGTCCGCGGTTAGGGTACCGGCAAACATTCCGTTACCCAAATTATCAAAGGTTATCACCGGCTCAGCTGAAGAAGTTGCCTCTCCGGCTGACACAATGGTAAATGTTCCACCTTCGCCAAGCTTGAGTGATAATGTATTTTCGAACGGTTCAATTTCCTCAACCACTAACTGCTCGGCTAAAACCCGCGGTGAAATCACTTCTAAACCAGCAATAACCCGGTCAGTATAAACCTCGGAAATCGGCGCTTCAGCAATAATATTTTGCTTTTCTTGAAGCATCTGAACTAGAATCGCCCGGCCGGGATCAATATTAGTGTTAATGTTTCCGGAAATTTCCTCCGGCGTAAGCCCTTCACCTTTCATAGCCACGTTAAACAAAGCGCCAGTGGTATAGGAAGTGTTCACCATCACTAACATTGTACAAATTTCTCCTTCAACACAATCAGCATCTTCAAGGGCTCGGCCAATAGTTACCCCGGCCTTGGTTGCGCGCATCGCCGTCCCAGGTGTTCTGGACACCGTCAGCATATCGCCCGCCATTATTTTTCCATTTTCTTCAGACACTTTTACCGGCACCCTTCCGGCCAGAGCAATCGGTTTGGGATGCTGGGCTTTTTCAAGCAAGTCGCCGCCCATCACCAGGAAAGGATCGCTGGAAACTACCCCAACGACACTTGAACCGGCAACCGCTTTTTCTAAAATTGAAGTTTTCTCTAATCCTAAATGGGAATTATATTCCAAAAAGTCCCGGCTGATTGCCACCACATCACCAGCTTCAACTCCTTCTTTGGTTTCATACCATTCAGCTAAATCCGCTCCGCTGGAAGTGTAATTATAAGTATAAACCACCCCAGCAGCTCCGGAACCTCCCGCAGCTCCGGAAGCCAAATCTACGGAAGCGCCGCCTCCACCGCCAGAACCAAATGTATTACCATTTCCGCCTGTAACGTTTTGCGACGCAACCGCCACCCCCCCGTACCCGCCGCCACCCCAGTAACTGGCCCCGCCATTGCCACCAGTGGCGTTTTCAGCCACACATGTATCTTCACCCCCATTGCCTCCAGCTAAATTAGTATCTCCGGTAGCTACAGCTGCTCCTCCAGCTCCGCCGGCAGGAGTGCCTCCACAGCTTGTAGCATTTGAATTGCCAGTCCCGGTACCGCTTCCGCCATTGGCACTGATATCAGAATCAGTCCCAAAAATAGCGGTACCGCCAGCAGTTCCATCAGCTCCAGTCACAGCTCCTCCTCCACCAGCAGCATTTATGGTAACATTTTCGGTATCTGTCAGACTGGCAGCCGCAAATGTCTTGATAGTCGTACCTCCAGATCCACCGCCGCCGCCGCCACCTTCGTTGTTACCATCCCCAACTGCTCCACCACCACCGGCCCCGGAACCGGTAACTACGACGGTCGTAAAGACCAAATTGGCATAATTAGCTTTAGTCCAAGTCTCAGTGGCAGTAAACACAGCCACTTTTACCCCGACAATGTTAGCCGCACCGGTCACTCCAGTTATTCCTTGAATACCAGTCTGACCGGTTATCCCAGTAATTCCCGAAATGCCTGTTATTCCTGTCTGACCAGTGATACCTGTAATTCCGGTTTGACCCGTTATACCAGTTATACCGGTTATTCCGGTAATGCCCGTAACACCAGCGCCGGTTATACCAGTTATTCCTTGAAGACCGGTTTGACCAGTTATGCCGGTAATACCCGTAATGCCCAAAACGCCTGTTTGGCCTGTAATACCAGTTATTCCTGTTATTCCAGTGATTCCCGTCTCTCCTACTCCAGTTGGGCCAGTGGCACCAGTTATACCAGTAATACCGGTAATCCCTTTAATTCCAGTCTCTCCAGTGATACCGGTTATTCCGGTAATGCCCGTAACACCAGCGCCGGTTATACCAGTTATTCCTTGAAGACCGGTTTGACCAGTTATGCCGGTAATACCCGTAATGCCCAAAACGCCTGTTTGGCCTGTAATAC